>Ga0123354_10001393_pt1 | contig 29210 bp, 23 predicted proteins | sample TergutLab28metaG_2_FD_97872 | JGI IMG/M metagenome (GOLD analysis project Ga0123354, IMG submission 97872) | Labiotermes labralis P4 segment gut microbial communities from Petit-Saut dam, French Guiana - Lab288 P4 | ecosystem: Host-associated > Arthropoda: Insects > Digestive system > Gut ... | reverse complement strand
ATTCCTCCTTTTGCCGGTTTTTTCAGTAAATTTTTTATTTTTATGGCTGCTGCTTCTAAAGGCGAATTTTTATTAGTCTTTATCGCTCTTTTGAATACGGTCGTTTCCTTGTATTATTATTTGCTCATCGTGAAAGCCATGTTCATCAACGAAAGAGAACCGGAAGCCGTCGAACGGTTTTCAATGGATAACTACAACAAAGCGAGTATGTTCATTTGTACCTTGGGTATTTTGGTCGTTGGGATTTTGAGTTATTTCTATCAACACATACAGGGATTAACTTTTGGTATTTAACTATTAAAAGTGATAAATAAATATGAAATTAATTACCAATACGAATATTTTTTCGATGAAAAAACCTAATGTTTTGTTAACTTTCTATTAAAAATGAATACATTTTTTTTTTTTTGGTGTGAATTAAATTTAATTCATTATATTTGCACGTTTGAATGGAAAACTTCATGAGCGTGAGTAGAACATATTATAAACAAATAATAAAAATAAATTATCTAACTTAAACGAACACAAAAAAATTTATGGAAACAAAAACACAAAAAAGTGGAACAAACAAGAGAGTCGGCAAGAAATCTCGTGGAATCTCTGCAGGTATCGTTATCTTATTTTGCTTTATTGTAGCAATCTTGATTTACTTCTTTGTTTTCGGACAACCAAGTAACTTTGTAAATAACGATCCTCACAATCACCCGTTACCGGGGAAATTATTAGGAACCATTTATAAAGGTGGTCTTACGGTTATTATGATTATTACTCTTTTGTTGACTGTTCTTGTTTTAAGTGTGGAACGGTCCATTGCTCTAGGGAAAGCCAAAGGATCAGGCAATTTAATTAACTTTGTTTATGATGTAAAGGCTGACTTGAAAAAAAGCAACATTACCGGTGCTGAAGCTCTTTGCGCAAAACAAAAAGGATCTGTAGCCGCTATTGTGGATGCGGGATTGAAAAAGTACAAGGAGATGGAAATTGCTACTAATTTAACGAAAGAGGCAAAGATTGAAGAAATCAAGGCGGAACTTGAAGAAGCAACTGCACTTGAATTACCTTCTATGCAAGAAAACCTTCCGGTGATTGCAACGATTTCTACTTTGGGAACCCTCTTCGGATTGTTTGGAACCGTATTGGGTATGATTCGTTCATTCAGCGCTTTGGCTGCTGCAGGTTCGACCGACTCGGTTGCTCTTTCCGCCGGTATTTCCGAAGCACTTGTAAACACGGCATTTGGTATCGCAACCGGTGCATTGGCTATTATTACCTACGGTTACTTTACAGGTAAAATTGACAATATGACTTATGCGATCGACGAAATGGGTTTTGCCCTTACTCAAACCTATGCCGAAACACACGATAAATAATTGAAATTATGGCAAGAGCAAAAGTAAAAAAACAGAGCACTTTCATCGATATGACGGCGATGAGCGATGTGACCGTACTTTTACTTACCTTTTTTATGTTAACTTCTACTTTTACTCAAGATGAACCGGTGAAAGTGCAAACTCCAGCGTCGGTTTCTGAAATTAAAATTCCGGAATCCAACCTGATGACTATCCTGGTTGATTCAAAAGGTAAAGTTTTTATGAGTTTTACGAACGATAAAGACAAAATAGAAACGTTAACAGCAGTGGGTGATGATTACGGGATTACATTTACGCCGAAACAACAGGCTGCTTTCAAAAAATTAGATTCTTTCGGGGTACCGATTCAATCAATGGCTAATTTTTTAGATCTGCCTTCGGATCAGCAGGATAAATACTTGAAGAATTTGGAAAATCAGCGAGTAGGAATTCCAACTGATACAGTGCCGGTGTCGGATACGCGAGGAATAATTTCACAAGATAACGAATTTAAGCGATGGGTAACTTATGCGAAAACGAAAAACCCGGATTTATTAATTGCTATCAAAGCAGATAAGTCAACTAATTATCCGGTAGTCAAAAAAATAATTGATCAATTGGGTGATATGCGTTACTATCGTTATCTTTTGATTACATCTTTGAAAACCGCTTCAAATTCTTAATAAAAAAAATTACAAAAATGGCTGAAGTACAAGTAAAAGACGATGGCAGTGGAAAGAAAAATAAACAGAAAAAGCAGCACCTGCGTGTTGATTTTACACCTATGGTGGATATGAACATGTTGCTGATAACTTTCTTTATGTTTTGTACGACCCTCCTTAAGCCTCAAACAATGAATATCAATATGCCCTCTAAGGACAAAGTCAAAGAGACTGAACAGAATAAAGTGCGGGAATCAACGGCTGTTACGCTCCTTTTGGGTGAAAATGATGAGATTTATTATTATTTGGGAATGATCGATTCAACAGGCGGATCTTATAACGATCCGAATTTTCTCGTAAAAACCGATTATACTCCCGATGGACTGCGCGCACTTTTGTTGGATAAAAACAAAGGTACTTATGAAGAGATTCAAGATTTGAAAGACAAGTTGAAAAAACTTCAAATCACTGAAGCTCAGTTTAATGAACAAGCCAAGAGAATTCAGGATGACGCAATGAAAGTAGCCAAAACAGCTCCTACGGTTATGATTAAAGCGACTGATCAATCGACTTACAAAAATTTGGTGGATGCCTTGGACGAGATGTTGGTTTGTAATATAGGCGCCTATGCTATTATTGATTTAGATGTCGGCGATCGTTATTTGCTCTATAAAAAGACAAATAATCAGGACTATCTTACGGATGAACAACGCGCTCAAGCTGCTGCTCCTCCAACAAAGGTTAAAAAGTAATTTATTAACGATTAAAAAAATTAATAAATATGGCAAAAGATTTTGATTTAAATTCGCAAAGGTGGTTATCTCTTATTTTTGAAGGAAAAAATAAAGAGTATGGTGCTTATGTACTGCGTGATGAATCTTCCGATCGTCATTTAAAAGCTATTGTTATAATCATGGGTGTCGCATTGCTTTCGATTTTTTTACCCGCATTAGTCAAATCGGTTTTACCGACGGGAAAAGATTATGGGCAAGTTACCGATGTGAACTTGAGTGATCTCGACTTAAAACAAGATGTGCCTCAAGATAATCAGATAAAGCAGATTGTAGTTCCTCCTCCTCCCGAATTAAAAACTACCGTGCAATTCACGCCTCCTGTAATTAAAAAGGATGAAGATATTAAGGATGATGAATTAATGAAAACTCAACAGGAATTAACGGATACAAAAGCGGATATTTCTGTTGCAAATGTTGAAGGTACTCAAGGTGGAACCGTTGATATTGCCGATTTACAAGAACACAAGGTGGTGGTTGAGGATACGAAACCTCAGATTTTCAGCCATGTGGAAGTAATGCCGCAATTTCCCGGCGGTGAACAAGCATTAATGAAGTGGCTTTCCGATAATATTGTCTATCCGACAATTGCTCAGGAGCAAGGCATTCAAGGTCGTGTAAATTTGCGCTTTGTTGTCAATCCGGATGGCTCAGTCGATAAAGTTGAAGTAATAAAAGGTTTGGATCCGAGTTGTGATAAAGAAGCACAACGTGTAGTGAAAAAGATGCCGAAATGGATTCCCGGAAAACAAAACGGAAATCCGGTGTATGTATATTATTCATTACCGGTGGTATTTAGGCTGCAAAGCTAACAACTCAATTCCAGCACTTGATTTTTAGAAAATAAGATATTGTTTAGAATGATGGATTCCGGAAAAATGGAGGAGAACAACACCTGGCAAAGATTGAGTTTATTCATCTTTGAATGCGTAATGGCTGTTGTATATGTAGTTTTAAGTATCATTTTGTTATTCACTTCATTTTTTACACGTTCCGTTCCGGAAGGATTAAGAATCGGCGTGGGAATTGTTCTTGGGCTTTATGGACTTTTCAGAGTGTATAGAGCTTATGTAAAAATAAACATGAGAATCAAGTGAGTTTGATAGACCGGTCATTAAACTACGGAAGGCATCATATTAGAAAATTTTTGCTTGATTGTGTCCCTTATTCATCTGTTTTGGATTTAGGTGCGGGGAGAGGAAACGACTTAATGATCGCAAGGAGTATAATGTCTGAGGCTAAATTGTATGCCTTGGAATATTATACTCCTAATGTTGAAAAACTTGCAAATATGCAGGTTGAAGTATTTAGCTTTGATATTGAAAGAAATGTATTCCCGTTTGCCGACGAAAGCTTAGATGTGGTTATACTTAATAATGTCTTTGAACATGTTAAAGAAGTGTTTTGGATTTTGCATGAAATTACACGTGTATTGAAACAGAAAGGACATCTTATTATTGGCGTACCCAATTTGGCTGCTTTGCATAATAGAATACTGTTAACTATCGGAAGACAACCGTCTTCTTTAAAGAATAGCTCAGCACATGTAAGAGGCTATACGAAAAAAGATATGGTGTCTTTGTTAAATACAGGCTTTGAAAACGGAGGAAAAGGTTATATATTACATGATTTTAAGGGAAGTAATTTTTATCCTTTTCCTCCGTCATTAGCTAAATCTTTAGCGGGACTGGCGCCTAATTTGAGTACATGTATTTTCTTTAATTTTGAAAAAGTTAAATCCTATAGTAGAGGATATTTGGATTATCCGATACAACAATCGTTAGAAACAAATTTCTATCTTGGAGATGCTAAACCAAATTAACGCATTCAATTGGAGAGCATACGTGAAGAATAAAATAACGAGCCTAAATAATGGACGCTTTTTATTCTTTAGTGTTTTTTTCATCTTTCTCTTGTCGTTTGTTTCATGCAAAAAGAAACAACAAAACGACAAGTGGAATGATACCCTGACTACAGGGATTATTAATATTGCTTGCGATGAAGATTTTAAAAATTTGATGAACGCGGAAATTGATGCATTTCAAGCGCATAATAATTATCAAGCAATCATCAATCCCATTTATTCCAATGAAAATGAAGTCATCCGCATGCTGATAAATGATTCGGTGCGATTGGCTATAACGACGCGCGGGCTTAATGCTATGGAACAAAAGACGGCAAAAAATAAGCAAATGCTTGTTCAACAATATCTGATAGCATTTGATGGAATTGCTCTCATTGCCAACCATGCAAATCCGGATTCGCTCATTGCTCTTTCAACTATAAAAAAAATTCTTACGGGAGAAATTACGGATTGGACTCAAATCAATCCTCATTCGACTTTAGGTACAATTCGGGTAATCTTTGATAGCAACCAATCCGGTATTCTGCGCTATGTAGTTGATTCTATAACAAAGCAAATGCCGTTATCCTCGCAGCTATATGCTTTGAACAATACGGATGAACTGATTCAAAAAGTCAATGAACTTCCAAATGCCATCGGCATTGTAGGATTCAATCTGTTAGGTGATGAAAACAGATTGAAAACTTCCGGATTGCAGGATAAATTCAGGCTTATGCGGATCGGTAAGGATGAAAATGTAAGTTTACAAAATACCTTCCTTCCGTATTCCGGAGACATTAAAAACGAAGATTATCCCTTATGGCGGTCTGTATATGTATTGTTGTCCGATCCAAAATCGGGCTTATCTTCAGGATTTAGTATTTTTCTTGCTCATGAAGTTGGACAAATGGTGGTACTGAAATCCGGATTGCTACCGGCCGTCTCCGATCCTCAGAATCGATCCGTAAACAGAGTAGATGCTTATCCAGACGAAAATAATGATAAAACAAAATAAAAAAATAAAATGAAAATGAATAGAAAAAAATTGCTTATTTTAACAGGTTTTTTCTTTCTCATTACAAACTGCATGTTTGCCGGTAACAATGAGAAAGGAATTGAATATTACAGAGCTGAACTCTATGACGCTGCAAAAATATTCTTTTTGGGGCAAACGAATCAAACTCCGGCTGAACAAGCTGAAAATTATTATTATTTGGGAGAAACGTATTATCAACTCAACCAGGAAGATTCTGCTTCTTACTACTATCAGAAATCGATGAGCGTTCTTCCTGATTATCCTTTCGGGTATGTTGGTGCAGGAAAATTGGCGTTGAAAAAAGGAGATACCAAAGCCGCCGATGACCTATTTAAAAAAGCCAACAGCTTTGTAAAAAAGGATCCTTCCGTGCAAACTACCATCGCAGAGGTCTATACGAATGTTGGTGATTATACGAACGCTCAAGTGGCGTTGGATAGAGCGCGGAGAATTAATAGCAAGTATTCCGGCATCTATTTGGTGGAAGGCGATATGTTGATGAAACAGGGAAAAGTAGGCGATGCCTGCGCTCGCTATGATAACGCCATTCTTTTTGATAATTCCGATAAAGTGTCTTATCTGAAATTAGCACAAGTCTACAAAGATATAAATAGCGCCGAAGCTTTAAAGTATTTGGACAAATTAATTGCTCTGGATCCAAATTATATCCCTGCCTATGCGGTGTATGGCGATATTTACAGGGAAGAAGGAAAATACACTGATGCCATAAGTGCTTATGAAAAATTTATTGCCATACCGGGTGTTCCGATGTTACAACAAGAGCGGTATGCCCAATTACTCTTTTTTTCAAATCAATTTGAAAAGGCATTGGATCAATTTAAATATATCATATCCAAAGACCCGAATAACTTGGTTATAAAACGTTTGCAAGCTTATAACAATTATCGGTTGGGGAATTATGATGAAGGATATAAGCAGATGGTCGAGTTTTTAAAAGAAATGCCGAAAGAACGACATATCTATCAGGATTATATGACTTTAGGCCAATTAGCGCTAAAAGAAAAGCAGCCGAATGAAGCGCTGGATGCTTTCCAAAAAGCCATTGATATGGATTCAACCAAATCGGATATCTACAAACAGACAGCTACTGCCGCTTTAAATGCCGGTTTGTATCCGGAAGCAGTTAAGTATTATGAAAAATATTTAGCAGTAGACCCCTCTGTAGATGCAATGGATTATTATACATATGCGCAAGCTTGCTATTCCGCAGCTACCTATTATATTTTACCTGAAAATTCGGCTTCTCTCACAACTCCTGAAGCAATAGAAGCTTTTGAAGCCAATTTTAAAAATTATGTGTCTAAATGCGATACCGCCTATGCCGAAGTAATCAAACGAAAACCTGATTTGTATTACGGTTACATAGGTCGAGCCAACGTTAATTCATTGTTGGACAAATACGACATAGATAAAACCGGGAAAATGCAAGGATATGCGAAGCCTTATTTTGAAGCGGCGCTTCCGGTTTTATTAAATACGAATAGCGATGGTTCGAAAAATAAAATGATTATTGAAGCGTATCGTTATTTAGCCAATTACTTTTTAGCTGTTGAGAATAATACCGCTGCTGTTATCGATTATAGCAAAAAGATTTTGGATGTAGATCCGAATGATGAAATGGCAAAAAAGACTTTGACAGTCTTGAAAGTTAAATATTAAAAAGGGTGTCATCCCGCGTCAAGCGCGCGGGATTCCCCTTTAATTAACGGGATTGCGGATTAAGTCCGCAATGACAGTCTATTATAACGGCTGCCTCTTGTATTTCACCTTGAATAGGCGGATTAATTTTTGCAAGACGAATATTGATTCTTGAAATGTGTGTGTATCTTTCTCTGATTTTTTGGATAATTCTTCCGGCTACGTGCTCTAACAGGCGGGAGGAAATTGCCATTTCTTCTTTGACTAAGTTGAAAATGTCGGCATAATTTACGGTATCCTCCAAGTTATCAGATTGGATAGCGTTACTGAGATTGAGATATAATTTTAAATCAACTCGATAGGTATTCCCTACGATACGTTCTTGTTCTATTACTCCATGATAAGCATGAAAGAGCATTTTTTTCAGTTCAATACATTCCATAATATTCAATTCGCACTAAAAAATTAGTTAATTATTGCTCAAAAATAGTTTTTTAATTTGATTTCTAACAAATAATTTATAAATTTGTCATTAAAATGGGATTATTTATGAAAAATAAAGAAGCTTTACCTTCGGGAATCGCCCATAATGCTTTGGCGAACGGTACTTATGTTAAAGGAGATATCAAAGCGGAAGAGGATTTTCGCATAGATGGGAAATTAGACGGTAATATCGAATGTTCAGGAAAAGTGGTAATAGGTCCGCAGGCTGAAATTACAGGGAATATTCAATGTCAGAATACCGATTTAATGGGTGTCGTAACAGGAAATATAGTAATCTACGAAGTTGCCAGTCTGAAAGCATCCGTTCGGTTTACAGGCGAAATTGTTGCCAAATACATTGAAATCGAGCCGGGAGCCTCTTTTAACGGTACTTGTAAGATGCTCAATTAACTCTTGTTATCGTTGGGCTTGTTTAATCAGTTGATTTATTTTTTCATTCAGTTGATCTTCTTTTAGTAAAGTTTCTAAATGAAGATGCATACGGTATTTCCAATAATGTTGGGGATTGGCGGGCAAGTTTATCCGCTCGCTGTTTTCATCTTCTTTACGGACTTCTCCGTCCATCGAAAGCCAATCCTGTAATGGAATAATGACTAAGAGCGACCGGGTGTGAAGATGATTAGAAATGATTTGTTCGCAAATATCCGGTATGCAATTTTGAGGAGCGCTTCCTTCCCGTTTTAACACTTCGCTGTAATACCGCTGTGTTTTCTCAGGATTTTCTTTCCATTCCATTCGAATTGTCGGCATATCGTGTGTGGAAGTTGTGCAAACCGAAAGATAAGGCAACTGATTTAAATCGGTAAATTCCCGATTGGTCTCTTTGGGCATTCGTTCGATTTCCAGACTGAGAATCTGAAGCTTCTGCATGACTTCAGGCACACATTGAGGAATCATTCCTAAATCTTCGCCGCACACCAACATGTCGGTACAAGCGATAAGCGGCGCTAATTTATTATAACCTTGTTCTTTCCAAAATTCATTGTGACGCTGATAAAAATAATTCCAATATAAATAATCGAATGCGTATCTGCTGGCGGTATCCAATTCTTTATACCGGTAAGAACGAGAAGCGGATATGCGTGGATGAAAATGATTCTGCAACTGTTTATCTTCAATGAATAAAACTTCATTGCATATAGCAAAAAGACCATTTCGGATGACTTGACTTTTTTCGTCATCTTTTCCGGAAAAATGCGCTTGTATTTTCAACTGCGAATTAAATGCTTCCGCCGGTGCAAAATGTTGAGAAGAAGTTCTGTTTAAATAGGCTTGAGTTGCTTCTTGCTTATATTTTCCAAATAATTCCGTTAGAAATTGTTCATGAATGTGTGCATGGGTATACCGCTCCAACAGAAAATCGAATCCGGAATTTTTTATTTCGTCTTCACTGAAAGGCAGAGCAGGACTGAACCATCCCAATAGCCCCTGAACCGAATCTTCCGGTATTTCCCATATTCGAAAAAATCCGAGAATATGGTCAATTCTGAAAGCATCAAAATAATCCGCCATTTTGCGAAACCTTTTTTTCCACCAGTCATAGTGGTTGGCTTCCATCTGCTCCCAATTGTAAGTAGGGAATCCCCAATTTTGTCCGGTTATTGAAAAACTATCCGGAGGAGCGCCGGTTTGGTAACTGTTATTGAAAAATTCCGGTTCCGTCCAGGCTTCGATGCTCGTTTTACTGATACCGATCGGAATATCGCCTTTGAGAACAATTCCTTTGTCGTAGGCATATTCTTTGGCTTCGGTCAATTGTTTGTGTAAATGAAACTGCAGATAAAAATACAGAGCTATTTCCGGATAATGCGTTTTATCCGGTTGGCAAAAACTTTCAATTGCTTCCTTATCGTACCGGTTGTGTTCTTTCCATAAATGAAAATTACAGGTACGGTATTTGTCTCTTAAATGCGAATAGGCGGCATAAGGAATCAACCATTCTTTATTTTTCTCAAAGAAAGAAAGATATTCGGATGATTGCAAAGTTTTATTTCCTTCCTGAGCAAATATTTCTCTGAAAAACATCCATTTATAGCTCTCTACCTGATCATAATCCAACGCTTCCAACGCATTTAATTCAATTTGTTTATTTTCAAAAAACGTTTTTCGATCTGCCGCTTTCAATTCACCCATTGCATTCAAATTCAAGTAAATTGGATGTAAGGCATAAATAGAAATTGCGTTGTATGGATAAGAATCTATCCACGTATGCGTTTGAGTAGTGTCGTTGATAGGTAAAACTTGAAGAATTTTTTGCGAAGTGAGTTTCAACCAGTCGATACACATTTTCAAATCGCCGAAATCGCCAATGCCGAAACTTGTTTTCGATCGAAGTGAAAAAATCGGAATGACCGTACCGGCGCATTTCCATTCGACGAAATTCTTTTGAAATTGTAATCCCGAAACAATACCGGTTTCGTTCTCGTTAACCGGAGATTCCGTTAAAACTCTATTTTCTTCGCCTTCCCATTCTATCAATGACTTACTTTCATTTTCAATGATGCAGAACTTGTATTCGATGGGGTAGGAGAGGGCGCTTGCATCTAACTCAATCGACCATTCGGGGAAATGTTTGCAGTCCATAATCAATGCTTTATCCGTTTCCCAATTTCCTAATTCCGATTGATTACCGGTTATTGCTACACATTGATTACTTTCGATACCGGACGCTAAAACATGAATACATAATTTTTTCTTTGAATTAACAACCCGTTCGGATTTACCGGATGGATGAGCAAACCAGCTTTTGTAGAAAGCCGAAGAATAAAAAAATGTATTTTGAGGATGATTTTGCCAGTAATCAATGAACACGTAGTTTTGATCGGTATCGGTAATTCGTTGCTTGTGATTCCGTTGCCATTCTTCGAATACGAATTGGCCGTTGGAACTGAGAAAATAGCGATATTCAAAATCAGTTGGCTGATTGGGAAGATTCAATTCAAGCAGCCAATTTCCATCTCCCGTGTAGTGCATTTCTTTCGCCATGGCCATATCCCATGAACCCAATTCCGGCAAAGAGCCTGTGATATGGAGAGACTGTCCCCATACGGTGTGAAAATTAATATGAAAACGAATCTTCATTGAATTGCTTAATTATCTATTTAATAATAATTTTTCGAATGAAAGATTTCGAATTATTATTTATTCTTAATAGATAAACGCCGGGGTCAAAATCCATTCTTTTCTGGAAAACAGGTCCGGTAATTTGCTCTTGTTGTATTAGTTGTCCGGAAATAGAGTAAAACGAGAGCGTAGACTTCGCACCCATATCACAATGAATGGTCAGGTTTTCACCCCTATTAACAGGATTTGGAAATAGATTGATTTCTCCTTCCGGATTATTAACCTCATCAAGCGAGGTAATAATATCGGAACCTGCTTCTACACATGCCTGTTCGGATTCGCTTCCGTTGTCATATTTTATAGAAACACGATAAATATGAGAACCCGATGGCGGTTGCGGATCAACATATTGTGTGTCGGTCGTCTCTTTTAATTGTTTATTATCGTCGCGATATATCACATAGTTTGTCGCTGTAGCATTTGACGATCGCAGCCATGTGTTTGCTGGAGCGCCAAGTAACGAATTATCATATTGTAAGTAACCTGAAATAAACCAATTGATACTATCATCTTCGGCTACATAATACCAATCGTCGGTATAGACCCAATTTCGATACGAAATACTTGGTTCATCACTCTCATATCCTGCAACATAAGTCATTGGGTCCAACGTATATTGGATACCAATCCATAACTCTTCATTATTTACTAAAGGCACAGGTTTATCAAGTGTAACGTCAATAATTCCTTTAGTAGGATTAGAAACCGTTTTAGTAGCAATCGGATCGCTTGTGCCGGGATCTACTCCAACGCTTGTCGACCATACTTGTATCGTATATTTACATTGTGTGTTATAAATTGCAAAGCGCACCTTTGTTAAACTACTTCCACCAAAATTTTGCAGATCATCCGTCGTAAATCGCGAGGCAGTCGTAAATTGATTTACGCCTTTATAGTATAAAAAGGGCAATGAGCCGGGTGAAATTGTATTTACATGAGTCACCCAATCACTAACGAAGGGAGATTGCCATTTGAGTTGAATATCTTTGTTATTGTTTATACTTTGCGCCGTCAGATTCTGTACAACGGGCGAACTGCCATTGATTGTCGAATTTATTACTGAATCTTTACAAACCTGCGTAGATTCTTTATCTGCATAGCAAGCTGTTACACAATAAGTATAGCTGCCTGAAGCCACATTGTATTGAGTAAAAGAAGTGTTGTCTATCCCCGTAAGATTTATTATCAGGGCATTATTGCGATAAATGTTGTAACCGGTCACGTCTCCGCCGGCAGGTTTTAACCAGGTTAATTGTACGGATGAACCTAAAGGGTTCACTTTTAAATTGGTTACCGGATCAACGTTGGGCTTCATGAAATTGAAAGAAATAGTACCGTTTTGCTCTTGAATTTCTGTAACCGGTTTTAGGGTGTTAGCGCCCTTCCATGATGTAGCGGAAGGGATTGTATAATCGGTAAACGAAGATTTGTTGGAAGTACCCGGGAAAGGGCATCCTGCCGAATTTATATTTCCATAAGAAGCGGGAGTTACGTTCGGATTGGTTGTAGCCGAGGCGCAAACCGGATACATTTTTTGCGGGGTTCCGGTATTTACCGTATTGCTTTGAATATCTGAATTGGTCAGACTTACGTGATAAATCAACAAACCGTTTCCTGGTACGTATTGATCAAAACCTGTTTTCTGGCGGTTTTCGAGAATATAATATTCTCCGGGAGTGGAAGTATTGTAACGGTAGGCCGTTGCATTCTTTGCCGAATTAGGCATATTAGTGATTGTTTGTGCTTGAGTTAAAACGATTGGAGTTACCCATCCGTTTTGAATTTTCTGATACATGTTGATATGTGCCGGACAACTGCCGACATTACTATAGATGGATCCTGTGTTGTCCCAAACTCCCGGCCCATTCCAACTTCCTGAAGCCATTAAATCCCATTGACCTGTTCCAATAAAACTTCCTCCGCTGGCGTCATAGAAATCGGGAGAACCGAACACATGCCCCATTTCATGGCATACAACGCCGATGTGAGTAATATTGGTTCCTGAGTTTCCACACAATTCAGGCGAGCAGGAATAGATGTCTAACTTCTTATTCCCGAATGTAAGCGCGGGATTAAATCCGAATTCATGCGACCAAATACTATTGGGATCTCCCCCTGACTCTTCGCCGTAACCTGCATAAATGATGTGGAAAGCGTCGATGTATCCGTCGTTATCGTTGTCGTATTCTGCAGGATTAATATTCTTGTCGTTGAAAGCCAATTTGGCTACTTCAGTGGCAAATTCAAGAACTAAAGGGAGGGAATCACTTCCGGTTATGTCATTTTGACCATAATAAGCCCATGGCTTTGAAACGGTATAAGGTCCGGCAACAGTAATCACTAAATTCAATTGATTATAAGAATTTTCTAAATAATAGTCGTGGACGCTGCCTTTATCTCCACCTTTGCTATAGCCGACTTGATTCATCAGGGCGTCAAAATCAGCCGCTGTTTTAACTAATTGCTTATCCTGAAAATTAACTAAAGCACAAATAGCATGGGCAGTTCCAACCGACGAACGGAATAGATTCGAATCTTTTTGCACCATTTTCCAAATGGTTTTAGCTGTATTGATTTGAGTTGGACTGTAGTTTAATTTTTTAGAGATTCCTTTTAAAAAAGATTGATCGGATGTAGAACGCAACGATACATCCCGAGCCGCAACGGAAGAAGGAACCATATTTCCATCTTTATCAACAGTTGCATAAACAATGCTCCGGTTCTTATCATAGAGAAGCGAATAGCCATCTTCCGATTCCATCCAGTGGATTCTTTCATCCCCCTTCATGTATAAAGAAATTGTAGATCCGTCCGGCTGTACCTTTTTAATCTTACCGGGAAAAGCAGGAGAAGCAAGCGCTTCAATTGCAGTAGAAATAAACAATACGATTGTTAATAATACGGAAAAAATAATTTTCATGTTAATCGAGTTATATTAAGTGATCGAGGTGCAAATATACGATATTTCCAAAGAAAGCGATAATAAATATAGAATTACATCCACATTGTAGAAAATTTTCAAATCAGTTTGTATTTTTCCGATAAAATATTGAGTATTTTTGTTTAGTTTGTATTACTTTTGTAACGTAATTTTCATAGTTTTGGTAAAAACAAATTCGGAAAAACAATGGTTCCTTTTAAAGTATTTTCGGGAACGAATTCCCGTTATTTAGCAGAAAAAATATGTAATAATTTGCAGTGCTCTTTAGGACAAATGAAGATTCAGTATTTTGCGGATGGCGAATTTTCTGTTGCCTACGAAGAATCCATCAGAGGAGAGCATGTTTTTTTAATTCAGTCGACATTTCCCAATTCCGATAATTTGATGGAATTATTGTTGATGATTGATGCGGCAAAACGGGCTTCAGCAAAATCCATTATTGCCGTCATTCCCTATTTCGGTTGGGCGCGTCAGGATAGGAAAGACAATCCACGGGTGGCAATTGGAGCAAAGTTAGTGGCGGATTTACTGGGCGTAGCAGGTATCAATCGATTAATTACTATGGATTTGCATGCTGATCAGATTCAAGGTTTTTTTGATGTCCCCGTCGATCACTTGTATGGTTCGGCAGTTTTTATGGATGAAATCAAGAATCGAAATTTAACGGATTTAGTGATTGCTACTCCGGATGTAGGAGGTACGAAGCGAGCGAATACTTATGCCAAATACTTGAATGTTCCTTTGGTGATCTGCTATAAAATCCGCCAAAAAGCCAATGAAGTTTCTGAAATGAAAATTATCGGCGACGTTAAAGGGATGAACGTGATTTTAGTTGATGATATTGTAGATACGGCGGGAACAATAACAAAAGCTGCCGAACTAATGATAGCAGAGGGAGCTGCTTCCGTTCGCGCCATCGCTTCCCATGCCGTCATGTCCGACCCGGCTTCCGTGCGAGTTGATAAGTCCGGCTTATCGGAAATCATTTTCACCGATAGTATTCCGTATTCCATGAAAAGTGAAAAAGTAAAAATCGTTTCAATTGCGGGTATTTTCGCAACTACAATATCGAGGGTTTGTAACAACGAATCAATCAGTTCATTATATATTATGTAAGAATCATTAATTCCCTTTCCTGACAAGCGGCGCCGATTCTACGGTTACGTTAGATGGATCCAAATCCAGAATCTGCGTATCGGAAGTAGTGAACCGTTTGATAATACTGTAAACCGACAAAATCGCTTTTCGATAAAAAGGCAAAAGCAAGCTGTTGCGCATGATGCGTTCTACTACAACATACCGGACATCGCCCCGTATATGGTTTTCATGCAACGAAGGATAACGACTCAACAAATCCACTTCTCCTTTTTTTTCCATTGTTTCCGTAATTCTTCGTATATAATCATCAACATGGAATCCTAATTTAAACCCGGAAGAAATATCTATACGAAAAATTTTTTCTTTGACAAAAGTCGTTATTTCATATTTGAATTCGTAAGGTTCATCACTGCGCATTAAATAAACAAACCAGTAGGTATCCGCTCTTTTAGGCTGCCGGTTGATGAGCGAGTAAATAATTTTACTTTCAATATCGGTTTTATATTTAGCCCTGGTGACATAAACCAGATGCGTGGCATATTTGGGAACTTGTGTATCTATGCTTAATTGTTCCAGCACAGGAATTACCGGAGCAATCTTTTCGTAGGTTACACACCGGTTTTTAATACGGTGTCCGTTTGACCAGATGTACATGATAAAAAACAGGAACCCGGCAATCAGGATGGTGATGAAACCGCCATGAGAAAATTTCACACTATTTGCCATCAGAAATCCGCTTTCTATAAACAGGAAACACAAGGTGATCGGAATCGATCGCCATAACTTCACTTTTTCTACCCGCATATATAAAAATAAGAGAAGGGTGGTCATTAACATGGTGATAGAAATCGAAAGCCCGTAGGCAGCTTCCATATTGGTGGAAGATTTGAATACATAGATGATCATTACGCAGAGAAACATCAAGACATAATTAATGCCCGGAATAAACATTTGACCTTTTAATTCGGTCGGATATTTGATTTTGATGTTGGGCCATAAACCCAACGAAATAGCTTCGGAGATTACCGTGAAAGATCCGCTGATTAATGCTTGGCTGGCTATAATGGCTGCAAATGTTGCCATTATCACTCCCGGCAAAGCAAACCACGAAGGAATGATTTCAAAGAAAGGATTTATTTCAGGAATAATTCTATCGGGATGAGTGATTGCCCAGGCTCCTTGTCCTAAATAATTCAAAATCAAGGTAATCTTTACAAATATCCAGGAAGCCTGAATATTATGCAATCCGCAGTGACCCAAATCCGAATACAGCGCTTCAGCTCCTGTAGTACAGAGAAAAATGGCTCCCAGAATAATCAATATCTGTGGAGATGACTTTAAAAACAGAATTGCGTTGATGGGATTGAAAGCCTTAGCAATGGGCAAATATTCCACAAAATTGCTTAACCCAAAAGCTCCCAGCATGATAAACCAAACTAACATAATCGGTCCGAAGTACCGTCCCAATGAAGCTGTTCCAAAAGGCTGCAATGCGAATAAGACAAGAATAACCCCGATAGCTACCGCTACAACCGGTGTAGGCGAATAAACATCCCGCAGCCCTTCGATAGCTGAAACCACCGTAATCGACGGAGTAATCACTCCATCGGCAAGCAGGGTTGCGGCGCCGATAGCTGCAATAATGTACGCCCAGCGATATTTTTTACGGATAAGTGCAAATAGCGAGAGAATGCCGCCTTCACCCTTATTATCGGCGCGAAGCGTGATCAGCACATATTTGATAGAAGTTTGTAGCGTTAATGTCCAAATGACGCAGGAAACCGCTCCGATGATGTAATCGGGATGATTGTGCGGAAGTGCGTTCATTACGGCTTTCATCACATAGAGTGGAGAAGTTCCGATATCGCCGTAAACAATTCCAATAGCGATAATAATCCCCATTGCCCGAAAGGTAGGAGCATATAAATGGGCATTTGAATGACTATTCTTCATGAATTTCTATCTAAAACCAGGCGCAAAAGTACTCAAATTTTTTAAAAGAAAAAGAAGATGTTTCAAAAGTATTTTTGAAACATCTTCATCAATAATGGCGACAGAAAAAACTTTAGTCGTTAACGATGACCGATGTCACTTTGTAATTAGTTTCACCTAATATGATCAGCGCTTTATCCAATATCGTGGAATCATCTAACAATACGATTCCTCCATCCGGACCCGGCTCAATGTGAATGCCGCATTTACTTCCCGTACTTCGGTTGAATCCGCCAAAATAGTTTCGTACTGTGTCTTCCGACAGTCCTAACTCTGCGGCAATTTGACGAATACTCCCATCGGGTAAGCGGTCTTTGATTCGACGAAGCTCATTAAACGTTATTGTTTTCATGTTTATTATTTGTTTTTTAATATTTTATAAAAATTTTTACTCAAATTTGGCTACTAACTTAATCAAAAAAAATAGATTTACCAATTAAATTTTGCAAATAAATGTTATTAATTCTTATTTATTGTGTAATAAAATTGTAATTATCTGGTTATTAAATAGTAATATAACAAGCAAATACAGATAAAAAACGCCGCAGAGAAAATAAGTTCTCCGAACGGAACAAATCGGTTTTTTTAGTTGATTGCTTTCAATAAAAAACCAATGATGGCGGATATTATTGTATGCCAAATAAAAAATTCCGGCAATCAACATTCCGACGACAGCTCCGACAATTACATCCGATACAAAATGTACTCCAATATAAATTCTTGAGTATGAAATTAAAACCGCAAAAAGAAAAATTGTCCAAGTGAAGAATTTATTTCTGAAAATCAATGCAAGGAATGTGGCGATGCCGAATGTGTCGGTTGCATGTCCGGAAATAAAACCATAATTTCCTCCTCGATAGTTAAATACGGTTTTTACTTGGTACATAAAATCGGGATGATGCGTCGGACGGAATCGATGAAATAAAGGTTTGAAAAAACCAGACGAAATTTGGTCGCAGAACAGAACCACTAAAGCCACAGTTGCCAAAACAAAAACAAATTCTTTCCAATTCTTTTTATAAATAACCACCCATAGAAAACTGAGATAAAAAATAACCCAAGTCCATGGATATGTACAGATATAAAAAAAATTATCCCAGAATGCCGAATGGCTTCCGTTCAGGAAAAAGAAAAGATTTCGTTCTAAATGGAGTTCTTTCTCAAGCATCTGCTAAATTATTAACTCTACAAAGATATAATAAATTCGGATAGTAATTAGTGAAAATAGCAGAAAATATTTTACCTTTGTCCTGAAAAACAGTAGGTGTTAGGCATTAAACACAAAAAACAAGATTTGTATGGAAAAAATTTTTCATCAATTAATGAGCAAAGATTCCTTTTTTTTACTTGCGGGTCCTTGCGTCATCGAAAATGAACGAATGGCTTTGGATATTGCTGAAAAAATAATTAGTATTACCGGTAAATTCAATATTCCATACATTTTCAAGGGCTCTTTCAAGAAAGCCAACCGGACGAGAGTCGATTCCTTTACCGGAATAGGCGATGAAAAGGCATTGAAAATTCTGCGGAAAATAAGCGAGGAATTTCATATTCCGGTTGTGACCGATATTCACGAAACACAAGACGCTGCGAAGGCGGCCGAATATGTAGACGTTTTACAGATTCCCGCTTTCCTCTGTCGACAGACCGATTTGTTGATTGCTGCGGCAAAAACGGGGAAAATAATTAATATAAAGAAAGGGCAGTTCCTGTCTCCTGCTGCCATGCGGTTTGCTGCGCAAAAAGTAATGGATTGCGGCAACAATCAGATTTTGCTGACGGAGCGCGGCACGACTTTCGGTTATACGGATTTGGTAGTCGATTTTCGCGGAATTCCGGAAATGCAATCATTCGGCTTTCCGGTTGTGATGGATGCGACGCATTCTTTGCAACAGCCGAATCAGGCAAATGGAGTGAGCGGAGGAATCCCTCAACTGATTGAAACAATTGCCAAAGCTGCCGTCGCTGTCGGTGTTGACGGTTTGTTTATCGAAACACATCCCAATCCTTCGCAAGCCCTGTCGGACGGAGCAAATATGTTACCGCTTGATTTATTGGAAAATCTGTTGGAAAAATTAGTTAGAATTAGAAAAGCAGCGGTTTGAATTTTAGGCGACCAAAACGAATACACGGAAATAATACTATTTAAAACTTAATTGTTAAGCGCCGGCTTTTTTATAAATTATCCCAAAAAAGTTTAAAATCATATTAATATTTATTTTTTTTATTATTTTTGTGGATTCAAAGTAAAAAGGTCAAATATGAAAAAACGCATCCTATTATTATTTTTTATACCTTTCCTTGCCCTGACTATTTCGATTTCTTCAGCGGCGCAAAATACGAATATAACGGGTCGTGTTATTTCCAATACCAATAAAGAACCTGTAATCGGGGTTTCCATACATGTCAAAGAAAATAAAACAATCGGGACGGTTACGGATGTAGATGGAAAGTTTTCCCTCTCTGTTCCTTCGGAAGCCAAAACATTAGTCTTTTCTTACATAGGAATGAGAGCCAAAGAATTGCCAATTACGCCGGTGATGGAAGTTGTGCTTGATGAAAATGCACAAGAATTGAATGAAGTTGTCGTAACCGGTATGCAAACTGTTGATAAAAGACTTTTTACAGGCTCTGCTACTAAAATAATCGCATCCGATGCCAAATTGGATGGAGTGGCTGATATAAGCCGGTCGCTCGAAGGTCGGGCAGCCGGTGTTTCCGTTCAGAACGTTTCAGGCACTTTCGGTTCCGCTCCCAAAATCAGGATTCGTGGAGCTACTTCTATCTATGGCAATTCCAGACCACTTTGGGTAGTGGACGGTATCGTATTGGAAGACGCCATCGAAATATCGAGCGATGATTTGTCTTCGGGTAATGCGGAAACATTGATTTCTTCCGCTATTGCAGGTCTGAATTCCGATGATATTGAAAGTATCGATATTTTGAAAGACGGTTCCGCAACCTCGATTTACGGCGCCCGGGCAATGGCGGGAGTTGTGGTTGTTACAACCAAGAAAGGACAGGCAGGTGTGACACGCATCAGCTATACCGGAGAATTTACGCATCGTCTGAAACCTTCCTATACTGATTTTAACATTACCAATTCTCAGGAACAAATGGGTATATACAAAGAAATGGAGCAGAAGGGTTGGTTGAAGTTTACTAACATCATTAAAGCTCCGAATTCGGGCGTTTATGGCAAGATGTATGAAGAAATTGATACCTACTTGGGGAATAATGAGTATGCGCTTCAAAATACGGAAAATGCAAGAAATGCTTTTCTCCGGCAATATGAATTCCTTAATACCGATTGGTTCGATATCCTGTTCAATTCCAATGTTGTACAGAATCATTCCATAAGTATCTCTACAGGAACGGAAAAAGTTAAGAATTACATTTCCATGTCTGTAATGACCGATCCGGGATGGTCGAAAGTAAGCTCTGTTAACCGGTATACTTTCAATGCCAACAGTTCTTACAATCTGTATCATAACCTTACCTTCAACATGCAGGGATCGGGTTCTTACCGGGAACAAAAAGCGCCGGGAACCTTGAATAGCGAGACCGACGTCGTTTCGGGAGAAGTCAAAAGGAGCTTTGATATTAATCCATACAGCTATGCAATAAATACTTCCCGTACGCTGAAGCCTGACGAATATTACCGTAGAAATTATGCTCCGTTTAATATAATCAACGAATTATATAATAATTATATTGATTTATCGGTAGTGAATGTGAATTTTCAAGGCGATTTAACATGGAAGATAAAAAAAGGATGGGATGTTAAGGTTTTAGGCTCCATCCGTTACCAAACATCCAAACAAGAGCATAACATTAAAGATAATTCTAATCAAGCGATGGCTTACCGGGCGGGAATTAATCCCGAAAACGCAATCATCCGTGATGTAAATCCCTATTTGTATACAAATCCCGATGATCCAAGCGCATTGCCTGAAACTGTGCTGCCTAAAGGTGGAATATATGATTATACAGGCAATACAATAAAATCCGTTGATTTCCGGACGCAGACCAATTATGTGACCAGCATCAATAATATACACATTATTAATTTTTTAGCTGCAATGGAAACAAGTTCTTCCGAACGCAATAATGCCTGGTTCCGCGGCTGGGGTTATCAATATGAAAACGGTGGCACCCCTTTTTATGATTATATGGTGTTTAAGCAAGGTTTAGAGGAAAATACAGATTATTACACCAGAACATGGACAAACTACCGGTTAGCTGCTTTTATAGCAAACGGAACTTATTCATATAAAGGAAAGTATGTTTTGAATGGAACCGCCCGGTATGAAGGGATGAATAAATTAGGGAAAACACGGGACGCCCGCTGGTTGCCTACATGGAACGTAGCTTTAGCATGGAATGCACACGAAGAAAGCTGGTTTAATAATCCGGTAATTTCACACGGAACACTGAAAGCTTCTTATTCGCTGACTGCAGATAGAGGTCCTGATGATGTGACAAATGCAAAAGCCATTTTCAAACCGGGAACAAATTGGCGACCTTTTGCTTCTGTCATGGAACCCGGGATTTCTCTGCAAGAAACTGCTAACGTTGATTTGACGTATGAGAAAAAACATGAGTTGAACATCGGAGTCGATTTAGGATTTTTGAACAACCGCATTAATGTTATATCCGATTATTATATTCGTAATAACTTTGATCTTATAGGAGATGTTTTTACCACAGGAGAAGCCGGAGGTGATATTCTTAAAAAAGCGAATGCTGCAACGATGAAATCAAGCGGTTTTGAATTTACCATTTCCAGCCATAACATTAACTGCAAGGATTTCCGTTGGACTACCGATTTTATTTTTTCCAAATACACCAATAAAATTACCAATTTAAAAAGCCGGCCGCAAGTGATAGACTTAATAAAAGGAAATGGATTTGCATTGGAAGGATATCCGGTTCGCTCTTTGTTCTCGATCCCGTTTGCCGGATTAAACGATGAAGGGCTTCCGACTTTTATCAATGAAAAAGGAGAAAAAACAATCTCAGATATTTATTTCCAGGGAAATAAAGATATCGGGTTCTTGAAATACGAGGGGCCTACCGATCCGACCATTACGGGTTCATTCGGTAATGATTTCAGCTATAAAGGTTTTAAATTGAATATTTTTATAACCTACTCTTTCGGCAATGTAGTGCGTTTGGATCCGGTATTTAAACTCGAATATTCCGATTTGACGGCTATGCCGAAAGAATTTAAGAATCGTTGGGTGAATCCGGGCGACGAAAATATCACGAATATACCGGTTATTCCCAATACGGATCAGGCTAAGATTGTTGCAGATCTTAAGTATGCATATAATGCTTATAATTACTGCGATATTCGTGTTGCAAAAGGCGATTTCATACGAATGAAAGAAATTGCGCTTGTCTATGATATTCCTAAAAAGTGGTTGAATCCGATTCATTTCAATGATGCTTCGTTGAAGCTTCAGGCAACCAATCTGTTTTTGATTTATGCGGATAAGAAACTGAATGGGCAGGATCCCGAATTCTATAATACGGGGGGAGTAGCAGTCCCCATGCCGAAACAGTTTACGCTGTCTGTCCGGTTTAGTTTGTAATTGAATTTATTATAGATATGAATACAAAAAGATATATATCTTTCATTTTTATAACAGCGGCAACAATCGGAATGTCCTCTTGCGATAAATATTTGAATGTTGAACCGGATAACCGGGTGACCATCGATACTCCGGACAAGGTTAAACAGCTTCTTATCAATGCATATCCGAATACGGATTATAGCACAGTCGCAGAGTTGAGCGCAGACAACTTTTTTGATAATACTTCTCCCAATGCAAGCGGATTGTATTATGAAGTAGCTCCTTTTGATAGGATGGACGACGATATTTACGCATGGATTGATCCGAGATCCTATACCGGCGACGGAGATTCTCCATACGATTTATGGCAAAGGTATTATCAATCCATTGCTTCTGCAAATGCAGCTCTTGAAGCGATCGATGAAATAATTAATAAAGGCGTGTCGAATGATGATTTGACGAAAATTTTGATGCCTTGCAAAGGCGAAGCATTGGTGTTGCGCGCTTATTCTCATTTTATGTTAGTCAATATTTTTTCAAAAGCCTATAAAGATGCTGAAAAAAGTAAATCGGATTTAGGCATTCGCTATGTTACAGCTTCAATAAATGAGGTTATAACCGAATCTAAAAGGAATAGCGTTGCTGAAGTTTACGAACTGATCGCAAAAGATATTGAAGACGGTATTGATTTGATTGACGACAATTTGTATGATATTAAGAAATATCACTTTAATAAAAACGCCGCCCATGCATTTGCTGCACAATTCTATTTGTTTAAGCGTGATTATCCTAAAGTGATTGCGCATGCCAATGCGGTTCTTGGAACCAATCCATCCGGAATTTTGAGAAATTGGACGGCTACTTACAACAATGCAGACCAATATGCCTACTCCTATTTTGATGCCGATGCGTCTGCCAATCTTCTTATTTTACCTACTTTTTCTACTTTTTTTCGTCGTTTTATGAATTACAGGTATGGATATAATGAAACCGCTCGAAAGGGGAATATCGACGATAGCGGGCCTACCTGGAGCAGTAGAGCGCCTTTTGCTACCGGTTGGATGTGGACATTTGATTCCAATTACGGTTCTTTTATGGCAAAAGTATTGGAGCAATTTGAATTTACCGATAAAGTTGCAATGATTGGCTATGCTCATATTGTACGTACCGAATATACTACCGATGCGACACTGCTCGATCGGGCGGAAGCCTATATTTTCATGAATCAAATTGATAATGCGGTTGCCGACCTTCAGGCATGGAATGCAAGCCATAAGGCGGCAACTGTGTTAACAAGATCGGTAATCTCCAATTTTTACACGCCGGGCAAAGCTTATTTCTCTTACGAATTTCATACGCAGGAGTTAAGTCCTGAATTTACAGTTACGACGGAACAAAAGCCATTCGTCGATTGTGTGCTGCACTTCCGCCGGTTAGACCGGATTTTTGAAGGTCACCGGTGGTTTGATATTAAACGGTATGGTATAGAACTGGAACATGTAATCGGTCATGGAGCTTCTCATGTTAAATTGACTTACGATGATGATCGACGGGCGATTCAAATTCCTTCGGATGTGGTTGGAGCAGGCGTTGAACCTAATCCGCGTTCAACAACCCCGCTGTCATCGGAAATTATTCCGTACAAGGTGGATTGAGGGATTGATAAAAAGATAAATTGAGATATGAAGAATTTTATAAAAGTAGTATTGTCGGGACTCTTGTTATTTTCCGCTTATTCTTGTAGTAAACAGGAAGAATTTACAGAATCCATATTTGTGGATGAGCCGGAATTAACTCCGGATATAAAGACATATAAATTTGATAAATGGTTAGAAGATAACTATTTGATTCCTTATAACCTGGATTTTCGTTACAAATTGCCGGAGATTGATTCTGATATCGATTATAACTTAGTGCCTACAAGATTGGATAAGTCCATGGATATGGCTATTCTGATAAAATACTTGTGGTTTGATGTTTATGGAAAAATTGTGTCGGAAGACTTTCTAAAGACAAATGGCCCGCGCATCATTAAATTAATAGGCAGTCCTGCGTATAATCCATCGCTCGGTACGATGATTTTGGGAACGGCGGAAGGAGGAATCGAGGTAACTCTTTACCGCTGCAATGAGCTTTCTTCTACCAATGTGGATATGATGAACGAGTATTATTTCAAGACAATGCACCATGAGTTCGCTCATATTCTTCAACAACAAAAAACGCCGCCTAAAGAATTTGATAACTATTCTGCCGGTTATTATGATCCGACCGGTTGGCAAAACCGCACTGCTTCCGAAGCTGCGTCTATCGGTTGCGTTTCTCCGTATGCAAGCAGTCAGCCCCGCGAAGATTTTGTTGAAGTGATTGCTGTTTATATTGTCAAATCGGATGCTCAATGGCAAGCCCTGTTGGATTTGGCGTCCAAACCCGGAGTTAATGCTTCCGGTCAGACGGTTGCCAATAATTTGCCCATGCGGGGCGATGACATTATCAAAGCAAAATTGGAAATTTGCCGCAAATGGTTGGCAGAAGCTTGGGGAGTTGATTTGGATGCCATGCATAAAGAGGTGCAGGAACGGCAAAAACAGATCGACGATGCAATCAATCAAGGGCTATCGGAAATAAATGCAATTAATTAGTATGATTATGAAAAAAATTATTCGATATAGCTTGTTTATTGGCTTGGTATGTATCTTTTCTTCCTGCTTGCGGGAAGAGAAAGATTTGTTTCCCGAATCGGCGGCTTTACGTTTAAACCATGCCATTGATAATGTCAAACAACTTTTAATCGATCAGAGTAATAATAATGGATGGATCATGGAATATTTTCCAACCAACGGCACGGAGGGATACACTTTTTTGATGAGTTTCAGCAGCAATACATTCGTTACGATTGCTGCGAAAAATAAATACACATCCGTTTATACAACAGACGAGAGTTCCTTCGATGTATTGGGAGATGCAGGTCCCGTTCTGACTTTTGACACCTATAATAGCGTATTCCATTTGTTTTCGAATCCGGTAGACCCGCAAGGAGGGAATACGGGTATTGGCTTGGGAGGTGATTATGAGTTTATTGTTATGAACATTGCTTCCGACAATGTGATAACGTTGAAAGGTAAGAAAAGAGGAACAACAATTGTGATGCGTCCGTTGGCGCAAGGACAAGATTGGAAAGCTTATTTTGACAGCTTGGACAATATGGATGCTACTGTTTTTAATCCCAAACTTCCAATCACATTGACTTTGAAGGGCGGCAATGCAGCGGATAGCCTTTATTATTTAACCAACGGAGCAAGCCATATCTTTACCGCAAAAACACAAAAAGCAATTGATGCAGGCGACCCCGGCACGAATATTCCTTTTATTATAACAGATTACGGGTTGCGATTTGCTCAACCGGTCGCTATGGGTGAAGATTCGGTTCAAACATTCAAATTGAGCGACGATAAAAGCAAATTGGTTTGTATTGATAAAGATGTTCAGGCTGAGATTTTCGGAGAAGATTTATCGTCGCTGTTCCTCAACGCACAAACAGTGCTTTGGGCTTTTGTTCCTTCATCGTTAAGCGATAGGATGGCAAGTGTTTATAATCGGATTGTTAATTCTTGTATTGACGTTTATCAAGCGGAAAGTGTGACGATGGGAATTGGTTATTCCATTGCTCGAAGGTCGTTTGAATTGCGGCTCCTGTTTGTTAGAAATGCTGGAAAACAAACGTTAACCGGTAATTTGAGCTTGTCTGCTTCTACTTCGGGAAATTCAAATGATATTTCTTTTCAAGCTACCGGCACAGGAGACAACAATGGGATTACTTTCTCTACCCGGATAGACGGATATCAAGAGATGGCGGATTTGATATCCCAACGTTTCCTTCTTAGTACGGATGTTGCGATTAATCCTGCGAATATGAAATTTATACAGGTTGATGGGAATGAAGTGTGGTTCCTTACCAATTGTCAATAATATATTATTAATTTTTTAAAATTGTTAAAATGAGAAAACTATTACTTGTTGTGTTAATGAGCGCTGTGTGCATTTCCGCATCTACGGCGCAAACGATTTTTTCCGGAAATGCCGGACACAAAAGCGCTATTGCCGCTAATCCGGTAACGCAGCTGTCTTTAACGGCACAACCGGTGAAAGCGGCTAAAATGCAAATAGCCACTGTCGCCCCGCTTGCATTGAATAAAGATGCAAAAATTATTTCTTCCGTTTCGCACGGAGATAAAAAAATTCAGGTACTGAAAAACGCCAATGGAACTTTTAATAAAAGGGTTGTATTAAACAAAGCGGTTCAAAACCTGCACCGGAATTCATCCGCTTCCGTTGATAAAAGTATGGCAGCCAATCCTACCTTGTTTGAAAGTTTTGAAGGGTGGGATGGAGTTGATCCGGATTGGATTCCGACAAATTGGACCAAAGAAAGTAAAGCAGGAAATGATGCTTCCGGACCAGAAAATCTTACCTGGCACACAACCGGTGATGAATATTTTGTAACGCCAACCGATGGAAACTACATGGGTTGGATCAATTTCCCTTTTCCCATTGATGATGACGGAAACCCTGTTGAAACTCCGGCTCAGGACGAATGGCTGTATTCTCCTTCGTTTACTCCGGTTGCCGGCGACAATCTGATCTTTGATATTAATTATGCGGCTATATTTATGTTTTTGAATTTGACGACATTCGAAACGGATATGGAAAATCCTGTTTTTACCGTTAAAGCGTTGATTTCAACGGATGATGGCGCTACTTGGACTACGCTTTGGGATGCATCAAAAGATGATGGGTACACTGAAGATAATATATGGGATTACTTAGATAATGAATGGTATACAAAAATCATTTCATTGGACTCATACGTAGGCAAACCGGTTAAAATAGCATTCAATTATGCCGGTAAAGACGGCGACAATGTCGGATTAGATCGAATTGCCGTTCGCGAGCTGAATCCGACTGCTTTATACCAGCGGCCCCAAGGATATTTCATGGCAGGTTTGACGCCTGACTGGTATTCATTAAATGCTGATTTAATGTTAGGTCATGCTTATGAACCGGCTGTTTGGCAAAATTACTCGACCGAATCCGATACTTATAGTTGGGAATTCGAAAATCCGGACGGTTCCGGCAGTACCTTAACAAGTACCGAAGAAAATCCGAGTTTGACATATCCATTCAATTTCTATGACATTCCGACGTTAACGGCTTCAATAAACGGAAATTCATCCTCCTATCAATGGGGCGCGCAAGCCAACCGGTATTTTCAAGCCGGAGGAAATATGGATTTGGGCGAAGGGACAATAGTGGGTGTGGGTAATTATGACATTTCTTACCCCTTTTATTATTATCAATCCAGCGAAGGAAATTATCTGTATGGAACCAATGCCGATAATTCGGTTGAAGGCGTAGCAAATTATTTTAAAAAACCGGTACATCGATATGTGTTGGATGGCGTATGGGCTGCTTTAGGTGTATTCTCTTTTCCTGCCGGAACTGAATTTACGATGGTGATCCATAGGGTTGTGGATCGTAGCGTCGATGATGATAACATTATAGCAACCGCTACCTGTACTGCCGAAGATGTAATCGCTATCCCGGGCGGAGGTTATACAATGCCTTTCACAACATTTAAAACAATTGATCCGGAAACCCAGCTTGAAGTTGAAAATGATTATTTAGAAATAGACGATGCTATTTTAATTGAAATTAAAGGATTTAATAATATTCAGGGAGGTAAAATCGCTTTTTGTAATCAACAATTCGACAGTGATCCTGTCGGGGAAAATAATGCTTATGTGTATACCCCGGATCGCATATTGCAAACCTATAACGGAGCTACTTCCCTTCTGTTTAATCTGAACGTTACGTATTCTTTCTTATTTGCGGACGACGATCAATTTATTGCTCCTGAAGGCGGCGGCGAAAAAACTTTTAATGTGACATCGTTGTATTCACCGAGTGGCTGGTGGTTGGAAGATGCTATGCCGGATTGGCTTTCGTATGATCTCAAGTTTGATAGTACTACTTGGGATATTCAATTCACTTTAAAAGCGGAACCCTTACCGGCAAATACGGAATATCGTGATGCGCAGGTAAAAATAGTAACTTATGGAGCCGATATGTCTATTTTGGTACAGCAGGGAAGCCTTACCAGTATTTCTACGGTTGCCGTAGCGGCGGATACTAAAGTGATAAATAAAAATAATAATTTTGAACTTTCTTATACTCGGGGCTATTCAGTAGCTTCGGTTTATAATGTTGCCGGACAAAAACTTGCAAGCTATCAATTACCGGCTACCGGCAGATTCATTATTCCGGCCGGGAATTATCCCCAAGGCGTTTACCTCTTTAATTTCACCGGCGCCAAAGGCGCTTCTACGGTGAAAGTGATGAGATAAATTTTTTTTTGCGACGAAGAATGACGAAGCAATCCGGAAAGATTTTAACCCCGGATTGCTTCGCTTCGTTTAGCCCGCAACGAGGTAATAATTCCCAATTTTTCTTATGAAGCATCCGCCAACACCTGAATTATTCTATTTCATGCATCCAACCTACTTTAACAAAGTTCAATTTCTTGCCGTTATTTGTGAGCGTAAACCAAATTTGGCTTTTCAATGCCAATTCCAAATT
>Ga0123354_10001392_pt1 | contig 29212 bp, 10 predicted proteins | sample TergutLab28metaG_2_FD_97872 | JGI IMG/M metagenome (GOLD analysis project Ga0123354, IMG submission 97872) | Labiotermes labralis P4 segment gut microbial communities from Petit-Saut dam, French Guiana - Lab288 P4 | ecosystem: Host-associated > Arthropoda: Insects > Digestive system > Gut ... | reverse complement strand
TAAAATATATTTTATGTGTATCTATAATAAAGACAGTATATTCTGAGTGAATCTTTAGTAATGAAAACACACTGCGTGCAAGTCTGCGGTAATTAAAATATATTTTATGTGTATCTATAATAACAGCAATGCGCTGGAAAGAAAACACGAGCTTGATTGATGAGGGAAATAAGCACCAGGTTCACTTTTTAAGATACATCTAACAGCTCCGCGATATACCTTGACCAAAGTTCACGAGACAACCTAACCTAAACAATGTCAATAAAGCAGCGTACCCTGTCGCAAGTATAAGGATTAGTGTTTTGGCGCTGGAAATTGATAGTAGGAGAAAAGGGGGAACGGAAAACCGAGACGTTAAGCCACGCAGACAGTTCGGAGAGAATGGGAGAGAATGTGACTTGATTTTCGGGAACAGGGTGGAAAATACGGAAGAATGTGGGAGTAAAATATGAGGGCGAGGTCGATTTTAGTCCTGACGATGAATATATGGAATTTAAGGGATGTATTTTGCAATTGTGCCGTCTGAAACCCTGATTAATATCACGTTATGTTTAAACGAATGTGCCAAGACATTATTTAAATTTTTCAGATAAAGACTTAGGAAGATAGATTGGAGTAAGTCTGATCAAAGTTGACCTTAAAAACTCAACACAACACTAAAATATTCAGAGACTTTGTAAGAAAGGAACTGCGTAGAGTATAGACAAATTGGTTATTTAGCAGTAGTTTTGATTTCACTGCAGATTCTGTAGTGTCCCGAAAGAGTTACTCAAGACCCTCATTTTATTTGTAATAGTCTTGTACACGGAACTTGATCAAAGTGTTTCACCCAGAGACTCTTTGATGTAGGTAGAAGAATGAAAACCCGAGGCGATAAGAATCGTGAGTTACGCACTTCAGCAGGCCCTCTAAAACAACAAAGACCCTTATTATAAACATTTAAAGTTACACTACAAGATTTGGAACAGGGAATGTGCAGTTTCTGACGCTCCAAGTCTCCCGAATCTCTAAGTTACAGACGAAGAACCTTTTATTCGATACTTAAATACAAGTATAGGTTTTCTTATTTGCACAGGGATAATTTTTATTACTATTTATAAATATAGGAACTATAATAATATATGACCATTAATACCACATGTTTCGATCCGTATTGGCCATCTTCATGTTGCACAATCCACGAAAATTAATAACTTTATTATTTCTTCGAATAATCCTGAAGATCACCCATGCAGCGCGAAACATATTGTGCTGAATATCGTCTATTTCTTTAATTATTATATTTACGTATAATAATAAATTATTGTTTTGAAGATAAGTAAACGTGTTCTGATATTTAAACACCTCATTTCTATAGCTCAACGGGATGCAGACAACAAAGCTTTTTATTAAATCACTGAGAATGTTCCAATAACAAAAAGCAAGACAGAACAAAATAACACAATATTATATTAGTCTACACACTTGTACAATAATGAAATTTTATCCGCATAGCCCCATAACCTCGGTTACGACTTTGTATTTAGCTTCGAAACTGAAGGTTCTGTATCCCTTTTGGAAGGTTTCGTGGCAGTTCGCAGTAAAGTAACGCCAAAGTACAGACATACATTTCTGCATTGTGAAACGAGAGTGAATAAGGTTATAGTAATTAATTTTCGTGCTTCGCTTTATTCTAATTTCATTCGACGTCGTAAAGGAAATCAGACGCTACGAACACACTTGAGCATGGAAAATAACAAACTCTAAACCAAAGTTTTACTGTAATGCCACTTTACATGTTACAACCACAGACATTTCCCATCTAATTATATTTCATAAAACAAACAGAACTCAACGTAGCTCCATTCACAACTCTGAAATATAAGGATAGTTTTGAGATATACAGGTAACTTGGTTTGGGCTGCAAATATCTTACATTCAAACGATGTAAGACTTTAGGGGATAGTTTCTTACCATTCGCACAAAATAATCCTCTCTCCTTGGATCAGGGTCCTTTTGAAAACTGACAGGTTCTTAGTTAGTCCAGAAATACCTCGCTTTTTGTGAAACCCGAAGGTTCATTACCTCGTTAACAAGTGCCTCATCTGTCCCTCTCCTGAGCTAGGTCAATCCAGTTTATGCCCGATCCCTCGTCTTGAACATTCATTTTAATATTTTACCCATCTACGCCTAGATTTTCCAAGTTGTCTACTTCCCTCAGGCTTCCACACCAAATCCTTGTATGCACCCAAATACATGTTATATGACCCCCCCCCCCGTTTAATTCTCCTCGATTTGATCACCCGGATAATATTTGTTGAAGAGCAGAAATCATAAATCTCCTCGTTATGTAGTCTTCTCTACTCCCATGTTACCTGGTTTCTTTTAGGTCCAAATATCTTTCTCAGCACCAAACTAATCATAACTGGTGCTTTATTTTGTACAGTATTAAAGTGACCCACTTGGTAGCCTACACGTAGATGGGAGGATAATATCTAAATGGGTGTGAAGGAATAAAGTGTGAAGGACAGCCTGGATGCAAGTGGCTCAACAGACACGAACTTTGGATTTCATAGAAAGCAGTTGAGTCTACTCACTGAGTTATTATCAGACTCTCATTAGGGATTATAAGCCTTACAGACAATAGACCCGTGTTGTATATCTTTTTGCTACGGAGTGATTAGTCTTGTTCAAGCTCAAAGAATTCCAGGACTAATACATTCCATAAACTCAAGTCAAAAATTAGATGTAGTAAAACGTATTTATGATAACATAGAGTAACAGTGGATTTTAAATGAACGTTCTGAAACACATTCGAACTTAATTCGTCGGTATGGAATAAAATTTGTTGAATTACTTGCTTTGCGGAACGTAATTCCAGTATAAAGTTATGTTGTCATTTTGAACCATTACTGACTGGAAAGTTCCACAATTACAGTCTACAGCGGCAGTCCCTGTTCGCTGTACCTCACATACGAAGCTACTGACCATTCCGCTTGATTTTTCAGAGTCCATTGTTTACTTTGTGTACAGAACCGGGAGATTTAACGTTCAAACATTCTACGTTCTCCACCCAGTACATTTGTAAGCTTTCTGTGAATTTCAAACAAAACAAAACAAAAGAATGATTATTTTCCTATGTAGTATTAACTGACTGGTTGTTATAACCGAGATAGAATGTGTTTACTGCGCAGTACGAACTGAATGTTAAAAGTGACTCATTTACTTTCGGTTTAAAGTCAAGGCAGTTTCTTGTGTTAGGCGGTTATTCGCCGCTCACCGCGGACTCCCGGCTTCGATCCCATCCAGTCCATTAGGTATTTTCAGGGTATAAAGTGGCACTGAGACCGGTTTTTCTCGGACTACGTAAGTCCCCCCCCCCCCTTGTATAATTCCAGCAACGCTTCATGTTCATATTCTTATGCATGTTTTTCCTGCTACTGGGAAATTTGTTCCTTCGGAAGTCGGAGAGCATTGGAGAGAAAATAAATTGCAGTATACAACGACCCACCTTACCATGAACCCCAGCCACACTATGCTGGGATTATTCCTCTTACATGACGATGACGGAGATTGATACATTTGTCTGTCAGCATTGGAAGATTAAATGATGTGTTTTGTTTCTTTTGGGCGCGACAGCCCCAAGTGGGCAAGGGCCTCCTCCTTCATGAGGTTTCTAGATCACACAAAACGACACACCACAGTCAGTGGGAATCCTCTGGACGAGTGACCAGCTCGTCGCAGAGACGTCTACCTGACAACACACATTACTCACAACAGACATCCATGCCTCCGGTGGGATTCGAACCCACAATCTCAGCAGGCGAGCGGCCTCAGACCTACCCCTCAGACCGCGCGGACACTGGGACCGTCAAAATGATGCATAGAATGGTAAAATGTTAGCTAATTGATTTATATTTTAGAGTTCACAACAATTTTCAGTGACAGTGTTTTATTACAATTCTACACACGTTCATTTTAAGCAGAATTAGCTCTGCTTTTGTGCCTTTTCATTTACCTCCCTGACGATGACCTTGCCGATGTCGAAACATGTAGCAGGGGCATAAGTGTCAAATGATTATTGTCATTGATTGTGCAGTTTTTTGGATTAAATACTGTAAATTTGACTGTAATATCCCGACCAAAGAACTGCCATAAATTCACACTTGATTTGTGACATTGTGGTCAATCGCTAGCGTGTTCTACAGATTTGTTTTTATTGTAATGTGCTGTCGTTACACAGCATATAAAAAATATGTAATTTTACAACTGGTTAAGCTCGGCTACATGTTTCAGCCGTTACCCGGCCATCATCAGGCCAACAAAGAAATAGTGTTGCCTTGATGATGGCAGGCTATCGGCCGAAACATGTAGCCGAGCTTAACCAGTTGTAAAATTACAACTGTTTTTGTATGTTGTGTAACGACAGCACATTACACTAAATTAGTTATACGTACACAACGGGATGGCATCATTCAAAGTTTCTACAGAGCAGGCTGTAGCGTTTCTTGAGAGAGCTACAAGGTTCATCAGGCTCATGTAAGACGGTTGACTTAAGCACGAACACACTCAACTGTAGAATTTTCTTCCCTTCGCGATCGAGTGAAATGTTCACTGCACTTTCATCATCCTCTTGATCTGTAGCCCGCCTGCTATTCCTACCCCCTGACCGACTGAGACACATTTCACGTTTGCTGCTAAAACAAAAATTACGATGCACTTTCTCACTCGACAAGATGTCACTTCAGTTAGAGGACAGCAAGAATTGTGCATTGTTATAGATTTGATGTATCTGCACAAGCTGCGGAACGTAATTCCATTGTCTAGTAGCAAATCGTTATACAGCGGAATATAAGAACCAGACGACCATTCTCAGCTGAACCTCTCGCTCGAGGAATATTTCATGGCTTATTTGGTAATAAACGTGCTGTAATGTTCCAGTGTTGCTGATTGGTGTTTTTATTGCGTTACTCAGAGTATAAATACTTGGCTATAAATATTCACTGCAGTTGAACTCCCCATAATTACCACATGTAAGACTGTTTATGGTGACCTACATATGCTGATTGATTAGTTTGACTTAACCCCCACAGGTCCACTCCCCCAACAAGACCGAATTCCCACTTGCCAGTGCGCTAGGAACAGTAAGCGTGTTACTTACTACATTAATTCATTTATTCATTATGTTGGTATTGTAGATCTAAACTAAATGTTTGCTGTCGTTTCAGGCGCCTTCTTATCCTTGAGTCAATTTTATAAAAATCGTTATATCCGTCCGTTTACCAGCTAAAGTCCTAAGGAACCGCTGAAAGTATTTTCATGAAATGTGGTATTGTAAAATTCTATGAGTAAACTACTCTTACTTTGCCTGTGTATGGGTTAAGTTATATCACGCCCTAAGGTAAAGTTCATTCTAGAACAGGCCACGAAGGCCCAGAAAGGGAGTAGAAGTATTGCTGTCTTCTTTCTTTAACCTCGGCGCTAGATGGGAGTGGGTGGTCAACACGCCCCTACCGCTTTACCCCTGGGAAAGACCCGGTATGCATTGTATAAGTGCTGGGTGGACCCCAGAACCGGTCTGAACGGGTGCGGAAAATTCTTGCACCCCAACGGGATTCGATCCCCGTTCCGACCAGCCCGTGGCGAGTCACAATACCTACTGAGATATCCCGGCCCACATGTAACACCCTACGTTATTTAATTACATTTTTTTGTATCTGTTATATATTAGCCTGACAGAAGAACACCTTGAATGATCTTCATTCCGATCTTCTGGTCAGGAACAGATGAAATAAACTTACTTCAAAAAATCTCTGTTAACAATATGGCCTGCCAAGTGTGGAATATCGAAAGCATTTCTCGCCTTCCATCTAACTTCCTGGCATGCGATCATTATCGATCAATTTACATCTCATTGTATAAGCCTACTCAGAACACCCACTAAAAGCAATGCTTAAAGTGAGCAAATATTTTCCATGCCAAACCACGTGTGAATTTGCTACTTCGTCTAGTTTACTATGATATGTTATGTACTGTACCTACACTTATGCTTGTGTTACAGTGCACTAAATGACAATCTGACCTTTGATGCTTTCAGCATTATCTGTCTCAGTAATAAGATATCTACAGTGAGGGATGGACATTTCTTTACACGATATGTTTTAAATTTTAGCAACTTGTTTTCTGAGGTTCATTTTAATATTATCCTTCCGTCTGTGGTGTGAAACGTCTAAACCTCTGAAAACGTTGAACCAAATTAGATTTGAAATAATGTTTTCACCCATAGTACCATTTTTCAATTTTAGAATGTAAATAGGTTCTTCAGTTTAATTTCTTAGGCTGTGTGTTTGACTTTTTAACCCATCGGATAACATTCCACATTCATGATTAATTTTTCAGTCTATTAACAGTGCTGTTCATTTCTTTGTGCATAATTTTATATTTTAGCCTACTGTTCTGTTCTCTGAATCACCTTTGGTATGAATTTTATGAAGGTGTTTAATTAATAATTTGAAGCTTAAAATTAAAGTTAATTATACGTAAAAATCAGTTCCCATTTCTCAGAAAGCACACTGCTTCTTCATCACAATAAAATCTGGTGAATGTTGTTAGGGGAATAATCATTGTTTGTTTTGAAGTTATACTCACTGCGTGCTAAAGTGCAGAGAATTTTAAACTCTACAATAAGTGGTTTATTTACAGTAACAACTGAGCTTCAGAGCATGTAAACTGTTGCACATTAGTCACACTCTTGTTTTCTAACGACTTTGCCGAGACGCGTTCTTAGCACATAATCTTAAGACAATAGAACAGGGGTACACAATTCCCGGGCCCCATGTCGCCGTGGTTACTAAACTCTCTACGGACACGCCAAATACTTGTGGGTCTTCGCTTCGTCACCCTTCTGACGCCTAGAATATTGAGTTGGCTCCTACATTTTAGGATAACGATATTAAAATGCATCTACAAGGGGTGGATTGGGGGGGGGGGTTCATGGACTGAATTGATCGAGCTCAGGTTAGGGTCAGGTGGCGGACGTTTGTGAATGTGGTAATGAACCTTTTGGTTCCATAAAATGCGGGGAATTTCCTGACTGTCTAAAGGCCTGTTAGTTTTCCAGGAAGGACTCTGCTGAGTGGAGTTAGCTGGTTGGTTAGTAAGAAATACCTAAGCATGACAGAAATATTTAATATTTTTCGTAAATGTCAGTAGGGCAAACCATCTGTGTACCTTGCCTGTTTTATAATACAATTACACAGTTCCTTATTCGACAAGTAAATCATTTTTTAAACAGCAGTACTTGAACATGTCAGTCCAGTCGCAGTCGCTTTCCTGCTGCAATTGCAGGAACGTCTTGAGTTGACCTATAACATTTAAGAACCCCTGACACACATTTCGATACGAAGTGGAACTTACATACTTGTATCGTCCATTAAGAGGGTGTAAAGACGTTTCCAGCAAGCGCTTTTCTCCTCGCATGAACTGTTCGGTGTATACGAAATGTCACGGATTTCAGGCACCTGCATACAAAATGTCCCGCTCTTTACTTTAGTTCTAAATGACTGCACATAGCAGAGTTCTTGAGAAGCCAAGGATTGATCCACACTTTACTGAACAGATAAATTTACTACTGTGTTAGTCGTAATACACCACGGGGTCATATCCTATGCCAGATGAATTCGATCCATAATATCATTTCTGTTTTCTAAAGATTCATTTTAATAATATCCTACCCATAAATTTCCGTGTTTCAAATGTTTTTTGTCTTTCCGATTCTTCACAAATCAGTGTATACATTTATGTTCTCTCTCACATGTGGTACCTCACTCCATCCGGCATGTACTCCTTGATTTGATCGCCCTAATAATATCGGACGACGATCACAAATCATGAATCTCATAATTACGCAGTTTTCTACAGCATTGTGTTGTTACTAAAGAAATTACCCACACTTTCTGGAAAAAAATGGTTACTTGCCATGTTCAGAACAGCCCCCTACTTGTCACTGTCTGAGTCACATGATATCATTTTATATCATTCCATCACACTTCTTTAAGACCATTTTCATATTTCCACCAGTAAAAGTCCATCGTTTTCCGAATAGTCTGTTTCCTACAGGTTTAACTTCTCCCTCAAACATGTCACATGTTCATGTATTTCGTTCTCCTTCATTTGATCACGCTAATAACATCTGATGAACAGTGTAGGTTTGAAGTGTCTCAGGGTGTCTCAGCGTAGGAACGAAGTGTCTCAAGACAGGTATGAAGTGTCTCAGGAGAAGTGTGAAGTGTCTCAGTATAAGTATGAAGCGTCTCAGTGTATTATAATGTGACTCGTTATGGTTATAAAGTGTCTCAGTGTAGGTATGAAGTGTCTCAAGACAAGCGTGAATTGTCTCATTATAAGTATGATGTGTCTCAGTGTATGTATGAAGTGACTTATTATGGGTATAAAATGTCTCAGCGTACGTATGAAGTGTCTCAGGACAGTTGCAAAGTGTCCCTCTACAAATATGAAGTGTCTTAGTATACGTGTGACCTTCCTCAACGTAAGTATAAAGAGTGTCATCATAGTTATGAAGCTTCTCATTTTTCATTCCCTTCAGCCCCATTTTTCTGCGACCCAAGCAACTTCCACAGCTTCGTGTTTTCAAAACACCCTCAGCCTATAACCTTTCGATAACTTGACAGACCAAGTTTCGTAATTACATACAACAACAAACGGACTTTATTTCTACTTATTTTAATCATTTTTTTCTTAGTTAGCAAAGAGTTCGACAAAATCTAAAGAGAATTTTAGCAGGACGCATAAACTTTGGATGCAGAAATTTCATTGTGCCTAATTTAAATCAGTCAGTAACCGAGGAATTTATTGCTGAGGTCAGTTCCAGTTAATATATATTAAGAACTTGGGTCTGATTCTTAAGAGCTAAGCAGCTATGACTGTCTTGAGGTCCAGACCCGACGGCACAACCAATGACTACCAAAACCTACGTGGGATTTATGACATAAACAGCTCTATGTTGATGGCGGGACGCGAAATATAGCGAAGTGTTCATGAGAAGATAGACACCTCCTAATAGCGCTGTGTTTTGATCTGTGGTGTTGTCTTCCCTGAAGATGGTGGTGGTGGCCGCCACCGAAACATGTCGGAATTTTACTTGACTGTTCATTAAGTTTAGCTTGACAGTATAATTAAGTTCACAGTTTTGGGGCAACTTGTAGATAATAAAGCAAAAATATTTCGCCCAACTACTGCGAAATTCTCTTGAAATACACAATCATCTCCTTTCATGTGATGGTGTAGGTTCTCTAATACTGCTGCCATGAGTGTAAGCGAAATATCCTACTGCTTATGAAAAATAAAGATCATACATGCTTGGTCAGATAACATATCTACATATTAGAACGGAGGACCGCGGTGGCACAGTGGTTAAGGTGCTGTGCTACAAATCGGAAGGTCGCTGGTTCGATCCCAGCTGATGTCATTGGAATTTTTCATTGACATAAAATCCTTCCGTTCGCACTATGGACCTGGGGTAGACTCAGCCTCTAACGGAAATGAGTACCAGGAGCATTTCCTGGGGTAAAGGCGGCCGGTGCTTAAGGCTGACAACCCTACCACCATCCTGTGCTGTTGTCATGAAATCTGGGAGCCTTAACTTCCTGGAACCCTCTGGGCCATTCCAGACCTGTAACGGTACTGCTTTACCTTTACATATTAATACATGGTCCCCGACTGATTATTCTGTTTTATAAGGGGTGAGTGCATCGACCTATATCATGGTAAAGACGTTTATTAGAACCATTTCTGTAGATATTATTACAAATATTTAACATGTGATTTGTAAAACAAACTCTTTGTACTTTAATTAATGTTACAACTAAAATATCCAAGGCTTCGTAACTGCTGAATTTAGTTCATAGGACTTCTTTTTGGAACTTCTTAAATTAGTGAAATTCTGAAACATTTACATAAAGTCGTGGCCAACTCCGGGTATTTCTGTAATTCATTTTTTTTTTGGCCTGCTGTACTTCACTGCAGTTAATCACGGGCATGTGTATATTAGTGCCTGAATTGCATTGATGCGGCGAATGACTTGTTGACCGAGACAATTATTTACATTCTGAAATGAAAGCAACAAACTAAATGGTAAATTTTATGACATATGTTTAGGAACCTTATATGTCATATTTAGAACACGTTCCTGTGTTACTGTGTCGTCATAACTGATATGGTTGGTCCATCAATATAAGCAGCTGAGCAGAAGTCTGAGGCAGGAAACTAGAGAAAGATATATTTATTTATGCGCCAAACAGAATGTTGAATTACGAGTATGCTAATCGACAGCCAATACAAATAGTCAAGGCGTCTTGTTTCACTTGGGAAGTGTATTGATGCTTTAAGCCCTCTATGGGTCCGTGCCGCAAATAGCACCGTATTATTAATAGCGTTCAAAAACCTGACCTTTAATTTAATTCTACAAAGTACAGTTACAGTAAGTTACGACAGTCTCACTCCATAAATAATTAAACGTTGAAAATGTAATTACGAGGTTCATTTAAATATTTAAAGAATTTAAAAAAAATAGGTCTTTAGTATTCTGAGGTATTAGAGACAAATACGCGTGAGAAGATACTGTGCTCGACTGTCAGTACCTTCAGTAAGCAGAATTTGTTCAGACATGTGTGCAAAAGAGACCTTTTTTTGGGGGGCTCGACAGCCCTAATAGGCCTAACCGTCCTCTATGAGGCGCCTAGGCACACTCAGACACACAACACTCATAGGACTCCTCTGGAGGAGTGATCGACCCGTCGCAGAAGCCTCTAATTGACAAAACACTACACTCAAAAGATACAGACGTCCATGTCCCGGCGGAATTCAAACCCGTAATTCTAGCAAGCGGGCTGCCGCAGACCCACGCCTTAGATCGCGCTGCCAGCGGGATCTGCTAAAAAGAGACATAGTCACGGATTGCTTTACAAAATATATAACGACGTAGATTTTTAAAAAATTATATTAATGACAATTGTATATAGTCCCATGTAATGAGCTTGACAGTGGTGTCAGCAAATCATTCAGCCTCCAGTGACTCATTGATGATAAATACTGGCCTGGAAATGATGAGAAAATCAACGAAAAATAGCATTTAGTACAGTCGGTATCCGTGTCGGTATTAAATAATAACATCGCACCAACAAAATTTACGGACGTTTCGTCAAATTAATGTGTGATCAGTTGAGTAAAATAGGGATAAACAGTATCGAAGGGAAATTTATGGTTCTTTATCGCGGTGAACAGGACCTGTATTATGGTTTTCCTGTGTTGTGATGCCGAGCAGAATGGTAGTTACGTACTGGCATTTAGGAAGAATCTCATACTTTCTTCTTTAGGTTAACACGCTTATGTTACTGCCCTATAATCCGTAATAACAACGCACGAACTTGTTAGGCAGGCGCATTTGGGAGGTGGACAGCGACACAAACACCGCTTCCGATATTCAGTAGACTAATTATATCCATAGTAGTCATAGTAAAGCTCTGAAGATGAACGCAGTAAGTTACACCGAAACTTCGGTATCTGTATACCATTTGATGTTTGTGTGACCGTGCACCATTGATATAATAATATAAACAGCCGACTAGATGCAACAATGATAATTTTATTAACAATTTCATTGAGCTCAACATGTTTCAGGCGATGACTTCGCCCATCCTCAGGAGCACTAGACTGTGTTTACAGCTTGTGGTATAATGCACCGGCGTTGCTGCCTGCCGCGGTCAACGGCAGGCAGCATTGTTTTAATTACTGTCAATTGGAAGTCTGTGTTTTTATTATTAACTTCAATGTGACTGCCTTTCTTTATTATAGCCAGTGGATTTCAGAACTGGCGATAGTCTTACTTGCAGCTCACAGGTTTATGCATCTGCCATTTTGTTGTCACTGACTGTAAGAAGCTGAAAGCTACTCTCTTCGGCTGGTCTGTAGTCCTGAACGTTGACATAAAATCTTACTAAAAATTCGTCTTGTATTTCTCTATTTCAAAGACAATCTCGCAAGGAGCGGTTCTGTTTAGAAGTTTATAGGACCTGAGCCGTTCCTGGGGGTCCCTAAACACAATATCAAAAATGAGATTGAACGCTGGGTGGATAACCAGCATTTGATAATGTGGCGTGTTCCTGGTAGTACTCCGAGATAGGCTGGAAAATAGACTTCGGGTCCTAGCCCGGTTACAAAGGCCCGATTACTGTGCTTTATTAGGACAAAATCCAGGATTCTTACTGGCCTCCTTACCGGACGTAACACCCTGAGAAGACATATGTGTGTAATGAGGTTGAATAACAATCCCACTTGTAGGAAGTGTGGTGCGGAGGAGGAAACCTCAGTCCACATTTTGTGTGAGTGTAAGGCTTTGGTTTCACTCAGACATGCATACCGGGGCTCCTTATTTTTGAACCTAGTTATAGGGGCCACCTGAACTTTAGTGATGGAACAGAGCTCATTTTACCTAGTATCATATTATGGGGCACAAAGGGCCTCTTTTAAGGCCTAGGTGCATCGTGCCCGGAAGGGCTCGAACACAAATCATCATCATCATCATCTTCTTCTTCTTCTTCTTCTTCTTCTTCTTCTCCTCCTCCTCCTCCTCTATTTCAAATATATAGACAGACGGACAAACGGACATTTTCTCAGTTAGATGCATTAATTTTATGCACATCATGCCAAAAACGCATGATACCGATTTCGAGGGCCCAAGTTCCTGTTACGAGGTGATTTAAAATTATGCTGTTGATCGGGATCGTGTGAAACTCGAAGGTTTGCACTGAACGGCCTGTAAACAAGTCCAAACGAAAGACATAGTTTTATAAGCCTCCTATAGAATCCTATTGAGGGAGTCGCCTTTTTCCGCCTGCTTAGAGGGCTTGATGTTGACGTCTCAGTTCTCTTGAAACAATAGTGGGCAGTGTGTTTTGTTAAAATTGTATGGAGAAACACGTTTATTGTTCCTTTAATGAGGATGCTAAATTTTTGTCTCAGCCTGAGGCCGCTAAAAACATGAAATGAAGAAGACAGGGAGGAAAAAAAGGGTAAGGCAAGAGAGGAGACGGGGAAGACAAAGCGCTCACAGAATGCAATTCTGGCACAACTAAAAAATTGCTTTTCGATTTAATACTATAATGGAACTAAAAATTATACGAGTTACATCCGACATTGAGACCGCGGTAGCACATTGGTTAAGGTGCTGTGCTACAAATCTGAAGGTCGCTGGTTCGATTCCAGATGGTGCCATTGGAAATTTTCATTGACATAATCCTTCCGATCGGACTATGGTCCTGGGGTCGACTCAGCCTCTAACAGAAATGAGTGCCAGGAGTATTTCCTAGGGGCAAAGGCGGCCGGTGCCTAAGGCTGACAACCTTACCATCATCCTGGGCCATTGTCACGTAATCTGGGAACCTTAAATTCCTGGAACTCTCTGGATACCTCGGACCTGTAATGGGATTGATTTACCTTATTACATCCGAAATTACCAACACACTTCATAGTCAAAATGCACCCGGCCAGATGCCATTATTGTCAAATGTAGTTGTTATATTTTTGAGCTCAATTGCAGTATTAACTCCAAATGGGTAGTTTTTTAATTGCGCCACTGTTGCACTCAGTGAACGAAAGTATCGTTGGAAATAAACCTTAATGTTTGAAAGGACTTTCGAATCCTTTGTCCCACGGGCCTGTTTCGTCATCATTAAGTCTCCTTTTGCAGCACGAGTGTATAGACCGTACGCACGAAAATGTGTTATTTGGGATGTGACTTCTTTGAAAAGTTTTAATACAGTTAGGCTAAATTTAGTAACTATTTCTTCTTACACACGAAATTTAAAGCTGGCGTTGGAGAATATTATGCTGTCTGTGTATGGCTGTATGTTACCCATTTAAACTTCCAAAACACAGACATATTATGCTGTCTGTGTATGGCTGTATGTTACCCATTTAAACTTCCAAAACACAGACATATTTGTACGAAATTTCATATGAGCTTTATGTCATTTGAGTCGGGTAGCTCAGTCGGTATAGTGACTAACTACGGGCTGGAAGTTCCGGGATCGAATCCCGGTGGGGACGAGATTTTCCACCCGTCCAGACCGGCCCTAGGGCCCACCCAGCCTCCTGTAAAATGGGTACCGGGTCTTTCCCGGGGGTGAAGTGTGGCCGGGGCGTGACGCTGACCAATCACCTCCTTCTAGTGCTGCGGTCAAGGAAGAGTAGAGCTATAACTCTACCCACCCTCTGGGCCACATCGGGCCTGTAACGGGATCACTTTACCTTTATGTACGTCATTTGAGAAAACTGAAGGCTGTGTGCTTCTGGAGTTTTAGAAGTGATAACAGCACGATAGACATGCAGACGGATGAGGCAACAGCAAGTCTGTCTCTGCGGTTCTAAATTGTCTTTGTCAATATAGCTTGGAAAGTTATCTTCTGAGGTGTGACACCGTGTAGTTTGCCTACTCTTCTATTCAAAAAGCAATAGGTTACTCCGAAACATTGGTAAATTTGTACCAGACTTTAAAAGTATATAACAGAATAGAGCATTTTCACAGCAACGGCAATCACAACTAGCCGATTTTAGTAGCTAAAATTTCAATAATTGTGAAAAAATACACTGCGTCAGTGCGTAAGTTTTCTTTCGAAGTTTTATTAGTAATAAGCAATAAATTGAAGGTAGAAATGTGAAATATGATCCGTCTGTGTCAGATAAGAAATCCTGTTTTAAGTCAAAAATGGTGTGCATGGTGACTGTGTGGAACTTTGTGGTTATATCAGACAATTCTGACTCTACCAAAACCTGTGCAAAGTAACAAGTCCTTCACAAAATAAAATATAACCTAATTTGTATGTATAGCTCTAAATCTTCAAAACATACGGCAGGTTTTGTAAGTTACACGAGGAAATCCTTATCTATCTGCTTAATTTTTATCTGTAGTTCTGCATCATCATCATCATCATCATCCTTTTCGACGTCGAAGTCATCATCTGTTACGAGTTAGGCCTTGATAGGCCTGTTTCGCTTTCGTCTTATAGTTTCTTCAAGGTCTTCCAAGTCGTCTTCATCCATTGGGTCTATAATTCTGCGTTATTTTTGGGCGTCCTGTTGTTTTCATTCTTTTTACCTGTCGTAGCCAATGTGCTGTATTGTTGCAATTTTGTAATTCCTCTCCATCATTACGAAACCTCTGTTTATTTCAGGACATTAACTGCTGCTACTGCTGGTGTAAAATGCATGCATATCTACAACCTCAATTCTTGTTCTATTTTCAGTAGTCAGAAAACAAATATCTTGTAGTAGTCTTTAATGATCTTATTTTGTGTATGTACGCAGCCTTCTGCTTTGTTTTGCCGTCTGGGGTGCAACGATTATACGATTCTACCTGAAGAAATAAACAGCTCTTTGATAATCAGCTTTAGACTTCTTAATGTCAGAGTATTAGTGGTCACATTACGTTACGTAATGTGTTTGTACTATTCGCATTTATCAACTATCCTTGGTTCTGAGAACAAATATTTGCAGTAGTGTATCGTCAGGTACGTGTGCTTATATACGTAATAAGAGTGAATTAACAGATGTTTATGAAACTTGGTATAACTACTTAAGGCTTTAAATAGTACAGATCATCACAACATTAAGTTTTTAGTGCACTAGGTATAAAGTGCGGTTATCCCAGGTTCTGAAATGGGACAGAAAGTTACACTACTCATTATGTATCCTGAAGTCTTTTTTAATAAGAGATTTCTTAAGAATTTGAACATCTTCTTCCATCATTTATTTCTGCAGAGTATGAATCTACGACATAGCTGGAGTTAATTTAATAATTGTTTTCCAACAAGATGTGACTTATTCAGTTTATTACTTTTCTGTGGGCAACTCTGCATGTTTCGGGTGTTGACACCCATCATCAGGAGCTGTAATTACAGTTGTACGAGCCCCTGATGATGGGTTTCAACACCCGAAACATGCAGAGTTGCCCACAGAAAAGTAATAAACTGAATAAGTCACATCTTGTTGGAAAACAAATATTAAATTCGATTCACGATGCACGGACCCATGTATACAAGAAATAGCTGGAGCTCTAAATCTGCATTTAGCTTTGGTTTCACTAACGAGCCTTTAGAGCTAGATGGATATACGAGTATAAATATATTATAGCATACCTTATTTTCCTTTACGAAACAATTTTTAATAAGTCTATATTAGCAATTAAAAACTAGATAATGGAGCTGAGTTTTACTGTGTCATGTAGGAAATGTAACGTTGTCGGAGTACGTGGGCTTATAACCATAAATTGAGCCAAAAATGGACCAGTAAATTTTGTCGTTATGTTTTTGTTGACAGCATCAGCAAATGAACGGATATTATGTAGAGCCGTATTATTATTATTACTCCCACTGACTCCTTTTGTTACAGCGTGATGCGAATGTGCATTAGGCTGGCACCCAGCTGGCTTTAACAAGGTCTGACCTGCACTACTGTGTCTGTATTTAGCACCAGAGCTGATGTAATGTTGTGTGGGTCAATATCGACCCCTCCCCTCCCTCCCTTGACAGCAACAAGTGCCCAGTTCACATGCCAGGCACTAGTTTGGTTTGGTCATTTTTAGATTACTACGTGTGTATTGCGACTTACGAGTAGAGGCAGTTTCGATACCTATATATATATAGCTATAGCTATATGGAAAAGGTACTTTGTAATTGGATATGTCTTTGATAAATTAGAATTTCGATTGTTGATATTTTACAAAGGCAGCAAATTTGTATGTAAAGGTGAAGTTCACCCTAGAAATGGTCGTGAAGGCCCAGAGGGGATTTCTTCAAACTTGGCGCTGGTTGGGGTGGGTGGTGAACGCCACGCTCTGACTGCTTTATCCCTGGGATTAACACGGTACCTATTGTATAGGGTGGGTTTACCACAGGACTGCTAGCGATGGGTGCGGAAAATCTCGCCTTCGCTGGGATTCGGTCCTCGGACCGTCCAGCCCGTGAGGAGTCGCTATACAGACCTCCTAATCCCGGCCTACTAGTAAATTTATAGGCAGCCTCTTTATTATTTTGGGCTGTACAACCTTTTAAAGCATATTTTTTTATTACGGTAAAAATGTTATCGAAATGAGGGAGAGCAAAGGTTTTGGCGTTTAAGTTTAAGAGCCCCTTGTCTACTGTTCAGTGGTCTGCCCTTAGTATCATACTTATTCAACTTAAATTTGATGTTTAAGGCAGTGTAGCTTACGACATGCAGTTCGCAACTGTTAACATTATCGAATGCAAGTAAACTTGGATTTTTCTTTTATCGTGGGTTAGCGCGTTTTTCTTTAACAAATATTATTAATGCTCTTCTAAGATGGGTTTTTGTTATCTCTCTTCTGTTTGTTTTCGCTTGTTGTTTGTTATTTATTTATTTTACCTATCTTCCTGTGACAGCTGTCTAATTGACCTTACGGATGTTGTACCAGAACGATAATAATAATAAAGAAATTATTTTTATTATTATTCGTAACAACAATAGTAATGGTGCTGGTGGTGCTGGTGGTGGTGGTGGTGGTGGTGGTGGTGGTGGTGGTGGTTGGGGTGGTGTTAGTAGTATCAAAATTCGTACATTATTTGAAAATAACCAATAATGCTTTCTTCAGTTTAGATTTCTCTAAGTTGAGTATATTTTCATCTTAATATAAAACCAAAGCTTCCCGAAGTCCAAATGCTTTTAGTTCCTGACTTGCAAACATTTCGCTTGAAACTTGTACGTGTCTTTATGATCATTTCCATGCTAAAGTCTGAATTCCAGCCAAATGGTTCCATAGTCATCATTACTAAACTGTACGTTCAATGTGACCATCATGTTATTTGACACTGTACAAAACATAACATTAACAAAACATAAGGACTTCAGACAGACAGTGTTCGTACAACGTGTAACACTGAGGCGCGTTCTTTCAACCATTGTTGTAGTGGAAAAGCAAATAAGTATTATATATTTAGAGAGTGTCTGTAGCCTTAGTAAACCAGCATGCGCCATAATGTCATCTGTGGCCTGCCCGGATGTACAGTATATTTACACGTATCTCATAAACGGGACAATTTTCGAAACACGCTATTGTACCTAAAATATATGTTTTCATTTTCTCTAGAACTTTCTTCTGGAACGTTTTTCATTCTAATTCGAACTGAGCGAGATATGCTCAAAAGTGTACATTGGTCTTTATAAAAATTACCCGTCATTCTTGTCCGATTTTAATGCAACTTGAATTTTCTCGATAGATTTTATGAAAATACTCATTATATAATTTCATACAAATCCTTATAGTGAGAAGCGAGTTGTTTCATGTGGACAGACGGACGGACATGGCGAAGCTGAGAGTCATTTTTTAATTTATGCGAACGCGCCTTGAACCATACATTATGTGAGTAGCCAATATGAGTAGCATTGTTATGATTTTCATCCCATAAATCCGCGAAACCGCCGCATGATTTTAATAAGTTTTTGGCCGTTAGAGAGTATGGAAATCTTATCATCTTCAGTATCATAAACTTGGCACCAATTCTTATCAAAAATGGAAGCCTGTTTTAAAAGTTGAAATGGAATGCACGCTTACACATCTCATGGAGATCTTATAAGCCTGTTTTCTTTACGTACGGAAGAAAAGAAGTTTTAATTATTCATTACACCATTTGCATTGTAATCAGCTTCACATTTTTCTGTCAATAAAAATTAGTTTTACAGAACGTCAGGTATAAAATGTTAACAGAAGGCTTGTGTAAAATGAAGAGTGTATTCATTTTGGCGTTCTGACTTTCTAATATTACTGGTATGTATTGTAATATCCAATAGAAGCAGTCATGGAAATTCCCATAGAATTAACACGTTTCACCACCAACTAGTTGCAGAGTGTTTTTATATTCATTATACACAATTCGTACGTGTTTCGGCCATATATCTTGGTCTTCTTCGCGAAGTTAGAAGTTTATCAACGTGCTCTCTGACACGTCAACTAAGCTTGTAACTCCCTGAATATGACCACGATATATGGCCAAAACATGTAGGAGTCACCAGCAGGCAGCTTCTTCGGTGCATTATACCGCAAGCTGTAAACACAGTCTAGTGCTCCTGAGGATGGGCGAAATTGTCGCCCGAAGCATGTTTAGCTGATTGAAATTACCAATAAATTGTTATTGTTGCATCTGGTTAGTTGTTTATACAATTGATTTGTACACTGTCGTTTTATCCTTAGTTCTTGAGTCGTTCAAGGCAAAATCCTAGCAATTTTAATTTTGATTTGTAGTTTATTTTTTGAAAAATGTGAAACTCTTTATGGCAGCCGTTGTTACAAATTTGACGTAAACCCCTCAGCCCATTTCAGGGGTTTACTGCAGCATGCGTAACAGTTCATAATTTGATCTGCCATGTCCACTTCTCCGATATATTTATTGTAGTCCTCAATTATTTACGTCTTCACATTTTCAACTTTTCCGTCTTTCTTTCATGTCTTCAAAATATTTGCTGTTTAGGGCAGCGATGCTCGAACTGTGTGTTGCGACATACCGGTGTGTCGCGGGTATCTGTTGGATGTGTCACGAGAAACGTGGCCTTCCAAAACGCGGATTTACCCCGATTATATACTAAAATTGTTAGGGTAGGTCGATCGCTGAACGGCATAACCCCAAACTCACACTCTGGGGGCGAATGAGAGGGAGAGGAAGAAAGGTTGGGCACGTGTGCATGTGGGTCATGTGCAGTCGAAGGACCGCATAGCTTCTGAAGCAACGTGACATGAAAGTTACCGCAAAATATCATTAAAATTCAGTACTACCATTAAAATATATATCTCGGTAAAAATTTGCGATAACAAAAGTGCTTAATTTAGGCTTATTTACAATATTTTATTAAAATGTTACCATTCTATTGAAACTGTGTCGCTAAAAATGTTGAGCACCGCTGATGAAGAGAGTTGAAATAAGCTTGGCCATATTTGTAGCAGAACTTGGTATTTGCGTAAGAAAGTGTACCTTTTCATTCAGGTATTTAATTTTTTCTTAATTTCAAATCACATTACAGCACTGGTACTCTTGAGATAAATATCAGGCGACAGACCAATCAGTCTCCTGACCCTAATCTCCCCTGATATTCCATCCCTAAGGATGTGTGAGGGATTGTTTCCAGAAATTTTCTAGACGACAGTGAATACATGCGTGCAAGGATAATGGAAGCAATCCAAAGTGTTACGAACGGAATGTTGACCTGTCATTGGATAGAACTGGTTTATGGGCTTGATGTAATTAAAACCACTAGGGGGCTTCCTTTTGAAGTGGAATAAGGCGTATATAAAGATTTTGATTTGGGGAAAAATTTACAAAAGCCAATATTTATACCTCTTATGGTTATCGCGTAATAAAGATTTTTTTACAAATACGAATAGGACTCTTGTGGACATCCTGTCTCAGATGTTTAGATGCATGGCTGGAATTCCGTTCACTTACAGATAAGGTGTTTCTACCTATGTTGCCTTATGGACCTGCCGGAGTAGTCGAAACGCGGACAAATGTCAGTGCCCTAATCTCTAAGTGATATATCCCATTGTGCTCCTATCAATAGACATATTTATTCCACAAACCGTAATGCACAACACAGCGATTTCCAAGGTAACTAGTTTCGGCCTACCAACAGGTCATCATCAGACCTATGCATTATTTAGAAGTAAAACTATACATTCGTCCATAAACTTGGGAATTAGATGTCTTCCCCTTAACATAATTTTAAAAACTATTAAAACACTGTGAAAAATAGACTGTAAACCGACTCTATATTAAAAAACAAGGCTCTTATTCAATAAGAGATGTAAGCTTTTTTAAAGTGTACACCACAACCCCCGTTTGCAGCGGTATATCTGCCAATGTAAGTTCAGACGATCCATTTCTCTAGGGAACCCTAATGTGTTCCGATGTGGGTAAACACCACGTATTCCTGTAGTAAAAAATTTCCCGTTCTTTTCTGTGGTGCACACCCGCTAGACACATCTTACCCTTTGAATACTGATAAAACAAAACTTCCCCGCAGAACAGCCTCGCAGGTGCGTTATAACCTCCGTGCACAAACCACCAGCAAATTCCTGACATATAGAAGAGAAAGAGAAAAATTTTACTGCAGGAATACGCGGTGAGTCTCCACATCAGAACACACTGGACTTCACTACAACCTTGGCTTGTGTGAACATACATTGTCAGTGACGCCGCTACAGAACGGGGGTGCGGTGTGCACTTTGCACCAAAAAAAAACATTTTACGCTACCTACATCTTTATTTAATAATATTCTTGTTGTTTTAATATACAGTTGTTTATCCATCTAAATTTTACACTGTTTAATGGTTTTGTTGTGATTATGTTAAGGGGTTGAGACCCCTTTCCCAAGTTTTTGGACGATTGTATGTTTTTTCCATATTTCCTAAATAAAGCATGGGTCTGATGATGGCCTGTAGGTAGGCCGAAACTAGTAGCCTTGGAAATCGCTGTGTTGTGCACGACGGTTTGTGGAATAAATATGTCTGTCAATGCGGCACTTTAAAGAGCTAAAACAACGAAAGCATTATAACATTAGATATTCTAAAGAGCTAAATTAGGCAGCTGCACAGACAAGGGAAATGTGTTCATGGTTAAACATTCCTCAATTTCCCATTAAGATATCGTAATCGTATCGCTCACTGAATGCAATAGTTGCACAATCCAAAAATTGCCCCTTTGGAGTTATTAAACGATTGACTTCAAAAGTATACTATCTACATCCGAAAATAATGGCATCTAGCAGAGTATGTTTTGAATAAGAAGTGTGCCGGTATTGTCGGATGTATTTCTTATATTTTTTTAGCTCAATCGTTGTATAAACTACAAATGGAAATTTCTGAGATGTGCCAGTATTGCATTCAATGAGCGATATAATCATATGTCAGCTGTCGCGGTCCTGCACCTAACAGAGCAATCCCATGCGGCAAAGCGTTAAAAAACGTTGGTGCCAGACGAATCGTCTCGTTATTTAAATCATACCAGCGCCAGTGAATAGTTAGTGCACCCAAAATCTAACGAAACAACCCCACCGCCAAAGCTATCGCACACTGTGAGAGGTGATGTGAAAAAATAGCGGAATTATAGTTGTGAGCGGGAAGTCCGAAGAAACTTGCTCCAGTGCCACTTACTGCACAATGAATTTCTAACCTGAATCTATATGGGATTGAACCCAAAGTTCCTCAGTGAAATATACGTGCCTAACTGTCTGAGTTATCCAAGTTCATACTTCGGTTATACTAGAGTTAGTGAAGAGATTCGTTTATTTATTTATTTCCGTCTGATTTCCGAGGCCACGTCAAAAGGCTGCCAAAGGAGAGAATACCAAAATTAATTATGGATTGGATACCTTTGGAGAGAAGGAAAAGAGGACGTCCAAGAAAAACGTGGATGGAAGGAGTACAAGAAGTCATGACAACAAGAAATTTAGAACCAGATCAATGGAGAAACAGAGAGGAATGGCGTTTGGTTTCCGGAAGATGGCGACAGCTGTTTAAAAAACCGGAGAGATTTATTTATTTATTTATTCATGTCCCGTCTTTCCTGACGCTTTGTAAGAAAGATTTGTTTACAGCATTAGCTGCAATTTACTTCACTTTATCTCTTAAAAGAAATACATGAAAATTCAACTCAGCTGACACGAAACCTGAACCAATTAGTTGACTTCACTTTTTCTCTTAAGAGAAAAACCAGAAGATTCAATACAACTAACACGAAACCTGAACCAGTTAACACCATCCCCCATTTCCCCATCACGTATCGTATAGATACTTATATAGAAGGTAGGAAATGATGTATAACGCAACAACGTGGCGCCTTTGCGTGTAATTGTTTCTCTTCGGCTGCCCAAAGAATCTGATTCCATTTTACCGAAGACAGCGCTTGTATGGCCATTAAAAATCGCCGGAAACAGTAAAAGGCACTTGGACCGTTATGTAAAGTGCCCAATATTTTGTACGATTTTTAACCATATTTGGATTTTCTCGACAGATTGTTATACAACTGCCCATGTCGGACCTAACGTAAATTAGTTTCATATGTTCCATGTTACATTAATTAGAAGTATAATTTAAAAAAAGCTAAAAAATGCATTTGGAGGTATTGGTGTAATTTTATTAAACAGTAATAACCAACATGTTCGGCCACTCATGAGACCATTTTCAGGGTGGTGAGAACAAGACTACAAATACAAAGACAAACACAATTAAATTCTCCAAGCGGCAGCTGTGATTAGACGGACGGACGGACATGATGAAGGGACAGGCGCTTTGCGCGACTATGCCAGCTCCCTTAAAAATCGTCCTATTTTTTCGGTCTTAAAAGTTGCCTTCCCAAAGATGCACCGTACCAAATATCTGTATATAATTTATGTCAACTCCGTTCTGGCCACAGTCTCTTCCAGTCGCATCTAATGATGCGTATGTTTCAAATGCCTACAGTGTGTAAACCACAACATACTTCTCTAGCGATAATGTTCACTCGCTGCTCTCCTTGTACCGAAACTAGTGTCTGGTTGATTAGCATCTCTGCTTAATGCTGTAGAGGTCCTGTTTTCAGATCTCAGCCCTTTGACCGGCTATTCATCACGAAGTTTTTAGTGGCTTTCCTCACTGTCGCCACATGCACAGTGTGGCTTTCACTTGACACTCAGTGTCTAACATCAGAGAGCTCGTGTTAAGGACATTCGTGCCACTCTGTATATCGGAGAGTACTTCCTGTTATATTAGGACAGCTGCCTGCCATATAAGAGGGCGTGCTGATAAGTCCTTAGTCGGACCAGGAAGGAAACAAGCTACAGCGACCAAACATGGGATTTATTCAACATACTCCCCACGAAGCTCAATACACTACTTAGCCCGTTGCTCTAACTTATGCAAGTCACTAAAAAAAAAATTCAGAAGTTTGTTCGTCCAACCAGGTCTCCGCGGCAGCAATGGCCTCCGCGTCGGACGAAAAATGGCGACATTTCAATTTTTTGTTCAGTCCAGGGAACAGGCCGTAGCCCGAAGTGGCCAGATCCGGAGAACAGGGTGTGTGATCAAGACACTGGAAGCCCAGGTAGGCAAGTTTTTTCTGGGTTGCAAGTGCCCGGTGAGCCGGGACATTGTCGTGCAAGAACAAGACCCCCTTGGTGACCTTCCTGCGGCGTGGGCGTTTTTCCTTCTAAATGTCCTTCAATTGCACCACCAGAGATCAGTAATACTCCGCGTTGATAGTTTGGCCCTTTGGAAGATAATCAATGAGAAAGATGCCGTCTTGATCCCAAAAAATCGAGGCGAGAACTTTTCCAGCGGTTTTTTGCATTCGGAATTTTTTGGGGGCAGTGTGAGCCGCTATGCCGCCTCTCCATTGATTGTTGCTTTGTCTCCGAGTCATAATGAAATAACCAAGTTTGGTCCATGGCCACCAATCGCGACAAGTCATTTGGATTGCGCCGAAATAAAATCCAAATGTTGCTCAGATGACTGGCACCTTTGACGTTTTTGAACCGCGTTCAGGCATTTCGGCACCCACTTCGCGGAGAGCTTCCGCATGTCCAAATCTTCAGGAATGATGGACCCAACCCGCTCACGTGAGATGCCCAGTTGCTCAGCTATTGATTTAGCCAAAATCTGGCGGTATTCCAAGATTAGCTCGTGAATTTGATCAATAATATCCGGGGTGATCACTGTTTTGAGTCGTCCAGGACGAGGCGCATCACAGGTGGAAAAATCACCACGTTTGAACCGGGCCACCCAGTTTTTGACGGTGGCATACGGTGGTGTATGTTCCCCTAATGTTTATGTTAGAATAGCGTGAATTTCCTTCGGCACCTTGCCTTGCAGAAAAAAGAAACTTTATGACAGTTCGCTTCTCCATGTTGTTGAAATCGTGCGCGTCGTCTGACATGCTTCGTTTCAGCCTCTGTAACAAGAAAGGCCTTGCAATTCGACACATGAACAGTCCCCTCTTTCAAACGACACTGTCGATTCTGTCCTACGACATCGGGAAGTAGGTCGGTCTAAGGACGTATCAACACCCCCTCGTACTGCCAACTTCATTATTCATTGGTGTTCTTAACACATGACGCTATATTATCTGAAATATTCAATAGCATCATTAAATAAACATAAGCAAGGATGCCTCCCTAATTTATTCCAAATAATTTCTGGGGATCGTGTTTTCGAACGTTTGGAGTTCATGTCGTTCTTTCCAGAAATCAGGTTGTACATAAAATCAGGAAGAGAGACAAAAGTGTTGTCTTGAATATCGCGGTGTACAGTCTCCTAAGAGCAAAAATGACTTATTACATGGAGACACCTGAAGGGGGCAGGGAAACAGGGGAGTGGAGAAGAATACATAACGAGGAGCTTCACGTTTTTTACACCTCACTAAATATTATTCGGGTGATCAAATCAGAATGAGAAGGGTGGATCGTGTGGCACGTATCGGGGAACGGAAAGTTGCGTAGAGGGTTTTGGTGAGGAGACCTCGTGGAAAGAGAACACTTGAAGATCTAGGCATAATTGGGATGATAATATTAAAATTGATATTCAAGAAGTTGGATAGAGAGGCATGGACTTTATTGTTGTGGCTCAGGATAGGGACAGGTGGCATGAGCTTTTAATTGCGGTAAAGAACCGCCGGGATTTGTAAAATGCTGGAAATTTCTTGACAGGCTGAGGGCCTCTTATGTTCTCAAGAAGGACTGTGCCCCATGGAGTTAGTTAATTAGTTAGTTATTATTTTAGACAGAGTTACGGCAGAATCTAAACTTTTAGGCTGTATTTGTATGGATGCACGAACTTCTTATTGTATCAGTTATCGAAAAAACGTTAGTGTTCTACTAATTTTAAGTTACACTTTCTCAGTTTGTCAGCCCCTTTTTTGTTGCGTGTGAGACAATAAATTTCTGCAAATTTTTCTTCTTGTTACTGCGTAAGGTGATTTCTTCTGTCTAATGCAAGTAGCGATCGTTATACGACACATTTACGTTGAATAACAAATATTTTCGCAAACGAAAATATCGTAATAAATAAAAGTAAATTTATTCCATTAATTTGTCTTCAAATCAGTCGCAAGATTAAACTGTTATCGGTCCATTGTCTAGTTAAACTAGACAACACTTTGCATTATACCATGCCCAATGTCGAGCTGCAGTTGACTTGTTGTTTTGCAATGTTTTGTCTTGGTCTTTCTTCAGCTCCTGTCAGCTAATGGTTGTTTTTGAACTGCGAAGATGGAGAATTAATTTGGGGAAGGCGGTTGAATTTCACAATAACAATTTGGACTGCAAATTCTTGATATTTTCTGCAAAACGTAAGCAAGTTTATGTTTTCTGTCCAGATAAATGGAGGAGGCCAGAGGATCGGCTGAAACGTCGATGGAAATACACGGTGTCATATGGCAGAAGACAACAAACTTGCTTGTCACCTCCGCGCAAACCTCAAATCTAACAATAATAATTTTAGGTGGACTGGGGAAGTAGCAGACATCGTGGATTGAGGCTGTCCGCTTCAAATTCCGAGAATGTGGTGGCGCGATTTAATTGCATTCCTGCAGTCACCTAGAGACCCTAAAAGCGTGTGATACCATCTCCACCACAGCCACTCTCCCGAGTTCTCTGCCGAAAGTTCACGGATTATTAACAGCAAATTATACAAGACACAATGCCATTTTAATTTTGCTGCATCATAAATGCAGAATCTATGTACTGGTAGCAAAATTAATAAGGGTTATTATTTTTGTCATTTCCATGCTGTTGTACATTGGTCAAAATAATCAACTTTGGTTTTCACATAAAATCTTGGCACTGTCCGTAGTTTTCCTCACAGAATATGCTTTATAGAATGTTTTATCTTTGTCACGTTATCTAGGCAGCCTAGAGTTCAGTATTGCTGCGTTTCTCAACTGGTTTCAGCTACTGAGTTTTTGTGACATGATAATTTTACTCAAGAGAATTTTATTAATTTGAAGGTAAGGTTTCGAGTGAAATTTCTTAAGTCGTGGCGCAACAAATTCTTGTTGGTGGTGACAGACGTTTCGGAAAAAGTTTCTTCAATTATTCCTACGAGATGTGTGCAGCATGTTTTTCTGACCAGTCGGTGAACAACAATAGAAAATCTCGACGCGATCCGCCTTAAAGAAATTTTATATTTATTTAGTCAGTAAATAGATGATTAAAACTGCAATCCTGTCTGATGTTTTGTGTGGATGTGTGAAATGGCCGGTCACGCCAAGGACAGGCGAAGTCGTGGGCGATCTGTGATACAGTGCTGAGAGAAATATTCTGACCTGACGAAAAGGAATAATTGGGGACTGCAAATAATTGCGTAAAGAGCAGCTTCACAATTTGTACACCTCACAAAAATTAATAAAAGCGTCACGTGAAGAAGAGCTCAGTTTTAAGCCGCTCATTTCCTGGAAATGGTATTTGTGTTTCTGCTGAAGATACTGATATATGCATACTGGTATATGCGTACGGATATGTGTATACTGATATGTGCATACTCTGTGTCCGTAATGGCGAAGACCTTGCTCTTGTTTCACGTCCCTCCTACTTAAGACTCTCTTGGTGAGAATTTAGACTCAGAAAGAATTGACAATGCAGGATATGGAGGATCAATATGGACAGTGGCACCTAATTAACTCCATGGAGCATATTTCCCTTTGACAAAATAATAGGTCCCCAGCTTGTCAGCGTTACCCGTGTTTTATGGAAAATGAAGATTCATTACCTTGTCCATAGCACCTCAACACTAGCCTCTATTCTGAGCCAGATCAATCAAGACGAAACCCACATTAGCGCAATGGCATCAAGAAGACAAAACCTGGAGTAAATATTGCACTTAATGATGAATGTAGATTCATTGAAAAATCAGTACGTTTGCTCAAAATACTAGGAAACCCATTTTCAGCAAAGCAGTACAATTCTTAGGGCAGTAACTCATTTTATTCATCCAAATCGTCATTCTGTCGCCTTTTATTGGGCCATAAATTATTCTAGTCACTTCTGTGTAGGAAAGAGAAATCTGGGTTTGAACGCATAAATTTCAGTAATAAATTCTGGTTTACATAAATTGTCACATTTTATTTTTTGGCAAAAGATTTAAGGTTCCAGACTCGTATTCGAAAATAAATCAGGTGTAATATTTTAAAAATGCTCGTTTAGAAAGCATAAATATTCGCGTAGCAGGATGTGTGATGTGTGATGTGTGATGTGTGATGTGTGATGTGTGATGTGTGATGTGTGATGTGTGATGTGTGATGGGTAAGCAAACCGAAAACACTTTAAAATAAAAGAAATTTGTTTTAACATTTGTCAGATCGTAATAATGCGTCCTTTTATTCGCAATCAGGAAGTTACTGTCAGTATACTTGATTTACGCACTTCGTTGAGGGTTGGTGCATTATTTTAAAGAAACGTCATTTTGAGAGACGATTTAGAGACAGTTTTTGAATTACGTTTTACAAGTTTTAAAGTAATAAATTGCGAAGAACACGTACAGATTTTTTTTTAAGAAATCGCCACGGCAGTAAACTGGCAGGTATTTTAGACCTTTCTGATTGACTGTGTACCATCATCAAACTATTTAAATCGTTCGTGGCGCTGAAACGAGGGCAGTGATTGTGAAGTTGGTTTAACACCATGCGATACAACCGCATAAGAACTAATTGACATTTGAATCAAACAACCAAACCAAAAATGTATCTTAGGGCGCAGGCTTGTTTCCTTGATCCATCCACCCACTCATGCGTACGAAACATATCGCTGGGGTACGACACGGAAACCACAAAAATGTAATGTGATTGTGTTTGCACTAACTGATTGACCTCTTGGCTTATAGCTTCGATGTGGTCATACTAAGGAATTTGCTACAAATGATAGTATGTGTCTCCGAAGTGGCGGGGATGAAGATGGAATTTATTATATGGATATGTGGGATTTGTACCCACAGATTCTATGTCACGTAGGCTGAAGGAATCTAGACTTGATGTGGAGTGATCATGGCTAAAAAAAATCCGCAACTAGGGGGGGGGGGTTTGTTTAAAAACAAAAAAATTAATAAAGTGAAACCCCCTAGGCCCGGGGATTTGGAAAGGTAACAAATTTGTAAACGACATTAACCAACTTTGGGAGGCGGGAAAGTTC
>Ga0123354_10001389_pt1 | contig 29217 bp, 13 predicted proteins | sample TergutLab28metaG_2_FD_97872 | JGI IMG/M metagenome (GOLD analysis project Ga0123354, IMG submission 97872) | Labiotermes labralis P4 segment gut microbial communities from Petit-Saut dam, French Guiana - Lab288 P4 | ecosystem: Host-associated > Arthropoda: Insects > Digestive system > Gut ... | reverse complement strand
TACATACATACACACACACATACATACATACACACACACATACATACATACATACATACATACATACATACATACATACATACATACATACATACATACATACATACATACATACATACATACACAAAAACACATACACACACATATATACACAAACACACACACACACACATACATTGCAGATACTAGTTTTTATCTGTGCTTTTCCTGAAGTCGTCAGTGTTACGCAATTTATAACAGACCATCAGAACTTGGTATTCACGAGATATAAATCTAGACGCAATAAAAGAGCGAGAGCGCCATAATTTTTACGCAATGCGTAGAAATTCCAAATTGCTCCCTTTTGTCCTTTGTGCTGACATGAAATACGGTGGATTAATTACTAACAATTGAACACATTTTCAGCATATTACACCGTACATTTCACGCCATTATTTGCTACGGCTGCCCGCTGCGTCACAATGTAAAAAATTAAAGAGTAGTTTTGAAAGCTTTAATTAGAATTGGGAATTTAAAAAAAGGGAATGAAAGGGAACTAACGCATGACAATTTGCAGTGAAGTGAGGTCACACACAAGCTGGGTACAAATGAATTAGGGCGGAGACATCTCGCGGAAGTCAATGAACAAGCTGCGGTTTTTGTAAGCGACCCGAAGGGCACAGATTTTATCAGACGGCTGCATCCATACAACTTATTTTTTTGAACTTTTATTCGCAACTCTCTGGTGATTTACTGTTCCAAGACTGGAAAATGTTTTGTGTACATCCCCTCTACTTGGTATCCTTTTCAAGTGCCTTGTATTCGTGTGCGAGAATATTGGACATTTTTATGAGAAAGATAAAATTTCAGACAATTATTTATACTCACACAAGACCTGGCAAATCAACATTACTGGATAATAACACAACTGGCATTTAGTGACTAACTCTATCTTTGCTCTACGCTGTTAAATACTTAGTGCCTTTTATTAACTAAGTCGAGGAACCAGGTCTTCCTGGAACACCGCTGATCACTGGTGATCACTTAGTTTGTCAAACACATCACGGCCTCTTTTAAGAAAACCGTACGTTTACTACCCGCTTCAAAAGGACCTACCATTGGACCATAAACTGAGCTACTTTAATCCAGCCCACAGACTTACATTCTACTACTTTCAGATTATTTTATACTGTTCGCCATCTATGTCAAGGTCCGCAAACTAGTCTTTTCACTTCGGGTTTCCCGAATAAATTTTTATTCAATTCTCTTCCTTTTGATAAATCTAATAATATATATAATATAATAATATATGTTGAATAATAAATTTTGTAATGTCCCTTATCCTGCAGTTTTCTCCAGCCTCCTGTTATTGGCGCTCATTTAAGTCGAAGTGCATGTTTCCTTCTTTTATTACTAAAAGGATACATAAAGTGCCTTACTGTAAATAAAACGTGCTTACAGATGCAGTTATAAATACTGTTCACGGCAAAGAGATGTATGGTAACATAGTAGCAGAAAGTGTCCGAATTTCGCGATCACCAAACCACAAGAGAAATTAACAAATACTGAAGACGGCGTCTTCGTCACAAACATAAACTACAGAAACTACAGTGATGAGTGTCTTACAGCTGGAAGTCATGCAACGAGACAGATTCCAAAATAAAAAAAACGAAAAGGATATTTCCAACAACCACAAGGCTGTCTAGAGACAGTACAATTTTCCTCCATACTCAAATTTTGTGTGCACAGCTGCGAGCAAATCGACCTACGCAACACACCAAGAAATGAATTTTGGAGGTGCCCGGCCAAGATGCCGGACACATACCGAGTCTCTTCATGGTCTTCCTCGGTCTTCCCAGGCAAACTCTGACAGCGTAGGCAATATCGATTAGGCCAGTTCCTTGCCAGTCCTTTTCCACTTATCTTAACATTTGACACTACATTACTTCAGATACTGACAGCGTCTTAAAATAAACCACAAACCAAGTACATGGCCCCATATCTGCCGCTTGATGCATTTCTTGTTTACTTTCCTCATTCTTTTTAATATTTACTTATCTTTTATTCAAATACAATATTCCAGTGCTTATTACAATCCAAGTAACACAATGAATAAGAATAATAATGAACTTCTTTCTTTTTAGTTACTAAAATCTTCACTGTACCGAAAAAATATTGACACGATTTTACAGAACCTAATAACACTGTATGCCATGTTTTATTTATTTTACTGTTCGTACTTGAGACAGAAAGTTTCAATTGAACCTCATGTCCAATGGTTACAAACTATACGCGCCAAAATATGCAAGTATAAATCCCCAATACCTGGTTTTATAGAACCCCACTAATCAATTACGGAAATGAAACGGTTGCGCGGACAGACAAATATGCATACCCCCCCCCCCCAAAGCGGATTACATAAGCTTTACGCAAATAGTGCATGAAATGCCTAAACTGACAGTCAAATTGAACTATTCCTAATCCGACCATCTCGTATACTTCTACACAAGTAGAAATATCCAGGAGCTTAAAAGTAGATAACATGAGCAGAAATACCTGAATTACTGTAGGCGTAGACACTGCCTGCGGAATGGGTGATTGAGGTTACATTCCCTACAGGAAGAGGGATTTTTATTTGTGCTACTGCATTCAGACTGGATCTTGGAACCACGCTGCTTCCTAGTCAGCAGATAAGGCGCAATATCCCCCGGGGCAGAGCGGTCGAAGCTTATCTCTCACCCGCACCCAGTATTAAGGTTATTAATGCACAGGATTATCCCTTTACCTTCCCCTCCCCCCATACAGTTCAGGGTCTGGTACTGAAATATTTTTTATTTACGGCACTATGAGATGGAAAGACAAATTTATGATGTATATTAACTTCTGAAGTAGAGAAGTAGCTTCAAAACGATTATATTTGTTGAAGAAAAGCAAGGAGAATTGCATCGTCTTTCAGCGTCCAGTGCACCTAACATACCGCTGCCTGATCAAAGGAACCGTTCTAGAGCTCATATATCTAGTCAAATCAATGTAAAAGGCCACGGGTGATTACTATATTCAGAAAAATAATATCCTAAGTATTATCAAAACTCTGGTATTATTTCCTTCGACCAGTTTATATTACAGCCGGTCCCAGTGGCCGTGCGGTATAAGGCGTAGGTCTGAAGCCGTTCGTCTGCTGAGATCGTGGGTTCGAATCCCACCTGGGGCATGGTTGTCTGTCTGTTGTGAATGTTGTGTGTTGTTAGGTAGAGGTCTCTGGGACGAGCTGATCCCTCATCCGGAGGGGTCCTACCGACTGTTGTGCGTCGTTGTGTGTGATCTAGAAACTTCGTGAATGAGGAGGCCCCGCCCACTGAGGGCTTTTGCGCCAAAAGAAAGAAAGAAAGAAAGTTGATATCACAACCGCTGAAACCCGAATTCTGAGAAGAAACCAGCTAGGAATAAGTCACCACCAAATTTGATCTCATGCAAATAGTGTTTACATCAGTCAGATTTCAGTGGCAAACCTGTATGTGTCACACAGAGTGCCAAGGGCTTACGATGTTATGAAGACTTTCTATTTCAAAACAAAAATAATTTTGGCTGTAATAAATGAGAGCTGCAGCAGGAAGGATATTTGCTGTGCGGTGAGGTTTTCCGCGAAAACTAGCTCTGGCGGAAGAGTCGGACGTTCTTCCTTTCAAATCGGACCTAGACAAAGGTCCATTCAATGGCCGCCTGAATATACAACTCACACTGCAACTGCATACCACGACTATGATTCCCCAGCTCTCAGTCAAGAAGATGTAAGCCTTCAGCGGATTTGCATGACAAAGTAAGCCTCCCTTCTCTCGTCTTCGTACATGTAATATTTCTGTGCCGAATTTTTTTCTTAGAGATAATATGGTTCCAAACATATTGTCAAGTGAGTTAAAACCGGGCAGAGTACTTCCAAAGTGCGTTTCGGTCATACCCTTTGGCAGCTAGCTACTAGCTCGAGCGTTCTCGACCCAGGCGTGGGCGATGTAGAAATCCAATATTAATTAGCTAGGTACTTCACCGAGTAACTTAATAATGCAAATTTTTAAAACCCTAGAAGGTCTATAACAAAGTTTCTTGTATTAGTGAGATATACCAGGTAAAATATAAAAAGCCGTATGCTATATATATAAGAACAGCGTAAAAACTGCAGACAAGTTCCTGGCTGAAAGCCATAGACTAAAGAATTAGTAAATTACTTCACTGTAGTGTTGGCAAGTACGACCATTTAACCGTACAGTCGAGAAGAATTTTAGTGATAGCCGCTGTCAGTGGTCTATTGCGCAAGAGACAGTATAATTTAACAGTTATGGAAGACATGCTGCCCAAGATGATTATGTTTAATAAATATAGGCCTACTTCAAAACAACTAAAATTTCACAAATTTAACAAAATACAGCATATTAACAATGACGTCAGAAGATATATGCTGGAAAACCTTATGTGCATACACCTTATACATCTAAATAAATATTTCCAACAAATGAAAACATGAACGAATAGGCTTTTCTGTGTTTGTTTCTGCCTTGTATGTGGAGGCTTCACGACCAGTTTACTGTTCGTTCAAAGAGCCCCAGCAACTAAATAATCAACAATTAAGAACACAAAGAATGGAAGGCAACGAGCCGCACTGAGTTGCGTGCGCCATTGGATGCATTGCGAATTTAAAATCCGGTGAAAAAGCTGTTGTATTTATTTAGACAATGCTTTAATACGATCGCCAGCTGACCGTACAGCGCTGCATTGAGGTTAATATTCATATTCAATCAGTAGTCAATTTTATGTGCCACGGAAATGATAAACAGTTTTTGAAATAACTCATTTGCAAATCTAATACAAGCAGATGGCCTATGGAAAATTTTTAACCGTGGTCTTTTATTTTGACATTCAGGTGAACGTGCATCGTGACAAACTCCCATAATAAAACCAACCAGATGCACTAATTTCTCAGATCTATTTTTGGAATAAAACTCTACATGTTTCGGACAGTTCCTCTGTCCATCATCAGGAGTTTTTTTACCGTACACACAACAATGGTATATGTCATACAGGTCTGCTGACAGCTTGCGAGCAGGATCACGACGGAACGAAAGTTCCGTCCTGATACTGCTCGCAAGCTGTCAGCAAACCTGTACAACATATACCGCTTCTGTGTACAGGGAAAAACTCCTGATGATGGACAGAGAAACTGTCCGAAACATGTAGAGTTTTATTCTAAAAATAGATTGGTGCATCTGGTTGGTTTTATTATGGGAGCGTGGCCTTTTAATTCAGTTGTAATGCGTCAATCAATAAACATGTGCGTGGGGCCAGACACAGTATCTTCATCAAACTGTTTTACTGTTAGGGTAGAGACAGAGAGAGAGAGAGAGAGAGAGAGAGAGTGTGTGTGTGTGTGTGTGTGTGTGTGTGTGTGTGTGTGTGTGTTTACAGATTACTACTAGTTGGAGAGCTACGTTTTGTTTAAGAGGTTCAAGACAAAATGTTCAATTAACCGAAGCCATACTTGGTGGAGGATTTGCGCTTTCAAAGCACATTCCTATATTAAACTTTTCTCGTGACATGTAGTGTATACACACAAACGTCATACACAGAAGGGATTCTTTTGTACCAATATTATAAGAGTTTTGTTATTTTTATGCTAGCACATAATTTTAGCCAGTCCTTCTCATTTTACAACAAAATACGGCATACAGCATTGTCTCCTTAGCATGTCAACTCCACACTCTTACCCACACTAATTAAAGTATTGTCATAATATATGGCAATAATATCACGTCGTGATATAGTACTTCAGTATTTCACTATTTGATGGCTCGTTATGCAAATGGAAGTGGGTATGACACCAGCATGGTCGTGGACTTTTGTACGGTAACAATTATACGTAACATTAGTTGTGGATGCATTTTCTGTAAATTACACAGCAATATGACTATCTCGTATAAGGTCCAAGTTTTTCAGCTTGAAAATATTCAGTGGTTCATACAGGACCATAGTGATAGAGGACAGACTGAATTTGTCTGGCTCAGGTAGAGATCAAAGGCGTGTTACTGTGAGTAAATACGGTACTGAATATTTCATTTTCATAAGATTCGAAGGTCTTCTTGATTAGCTTCCCGTGTAGAACTCAGCACCTCTGAGTGAGTGAATGAGTGAGTGAGTGAGTGAGAGAGTGAGAGTGAGTGAGTGAGAATGAGTGAGTGAGTGAGTCGCTCAGTCAGTCAGTTAAAAACAACTCTAAATTTCAGGGATTTAATGACGAGTCATAATGCAAGTTTGCAATTAGAAAGCTGAAGAGGAAATACCTGGAATGAGGCGTTCGTAGCCTGTTTCAAAATACCATTTGTACAGGTGGGAATACATTTGGAACTGCCGTGGAGACCAAGCTCTACAAATTCTTGATTTGAGCGCTGCGTGGATATCGGTGGTCAGCTGTCGCGGGAAAATGCTTCTGGCATTCGCAGGACAGGGAAAAAGTCCGACAGTATTTCTGGGCGTGTTGACGGAAGCAAAGAATTCTGCCTCAGTCGCAAATAACGCTCTTAATAGTCACAACCACTCCACTGGCCAAGATGTCCTGACCGAATTCAAGAGCATTATTCCGACGTTTTCTTCAAGAAATTAAAGACAATTACGAAAAAAAAACTTCAGTCAAGATACTCGATACCGTGTCCGAAATTCGAACAGGATTCTGAAAGCTTACAACTCGCGCGCTTGACATTCCTGCTTAGAATAGATAGCAAATTATACGGCAAGGGTATTCAGGAAGCATTGAACTTAGGTAATTACAGTTTATGCTATAATTATGTGGTTGTTTTCCTCACAGTAATATTCCCCAGAAAGAACCGAACCTTCGGTAGGTGCACTTCACTGTACGTAGCAGTAGCCTGTTGACAGGGACTAATGAGGGGGGGGCGGGACTCGTAATCGAAACTTCTAAAGCAGAATAGCAACCGAACACAAAAGACGACAAGAAAGAAGATTGTTTCACATGTACTGATAAAAGTTGCAGACAGATCTTGTTGTGGCTGTTCGAGTTTCTAGAGTACTACTGATACACTGAGCTGACAAAACAGGCAAGACAGTATAGACAAAAAAAAAGACAGTTGGGAACAGTGTAGACGAAAAGTGTTTCTTGGGTTTTTGTGTCAGAAGAAAATTAATTTATCCCGCTGTTTTTTCATGTCGTCACCAACTATTATTTTATATGCTTCCTTTGTTCCTTCATTATTGAATATATCAGGTCTACCACTTGGTTCCATTGTCTGTGATTTCTGTACCCAATATACTTCATAGCATTCATTTCCAAAACACGTATCTATGTTCGCAATGTAGTAGCCTACTCTGCTTTTTACAGGTTAGCAAATTCTTAGCTATCTCTTGTCTCACAATTTCTGCCAGTTTATTGTGTATCTGTACAGTCCATTGCTCCTAGACCACACAACAGTGCTATGTCGAATAGTTCCAGACACTTTGCCACGTTTGTGAAATTCATCAGATAAGCCTCCATTTACGAACTCTGTACAGCCCAATTATTTCCTACCCTTGCACTGCTGTGAAGAATCGTGTCTAATTCCCTATCAATACAATACTAAGCCTGACACAGTAAACTGAAATGTTTTCCGTTATTATTATTATCATGTGTCAAAATTGTCGTCGTCGTCCCAGCAGGAGAAAGTAATAAATTTATAACACCCCAACTAATATGACTGAATAAGTTCGCGAAACACCTCCAACCAGCTGACTGCATTTTATTTATTTGTGTTGTAAGCAAGAGTTTTCCCGCAAATTATTGTCTCTTTTTATGCGACACCATGTAGCTTGTCGTATTGTTACCAAGTTTCATAGGAACCTATTGAATCCACATTCAGGGTAGAAGACGGAAGCAGCATGCTCCCACTGAACGTTCACAGCTTTATACCAGGCTACACGGTGTCACATAACAGAAGACATCAATCTCCTTATTTACCTCACTGAAAACTTCCAATCCTCCACAAGCACGTATCTCTCACGTCATTATGACACAAAAGCGATCACAAATTGTGACTTACCGGAAGTGAACGTTGAGGACGAAGACTGTGATGGAGATGGACAGCGTGACTAGTATCATGGTGAAGAGCAGGTACTTGCCCAGGAGTGGCACAGCTAGAGAGGTAGGTGGGATGATCTCTGCGAGTAGCAGGAAGAACACGGTGAGAGACAGCAAGATAGACACACACAGCGACACCTTCTCGCCCGAGTCAGAAGGCAAGTAGAACACCAGCACCGTGAGGAACGTGATTCCTACGCAGGGGATGATCAGGTTGACCGTGTAGAACAGCGTCTTTCTGCGCATCGTCAGGTTGAACGTTATATCTGCAGTCATAATGACAGAACTGTTACATTTACCATACAGTAAAACGGCCGAAAATTGGCGGCTAAGCTGCGCTGAAGGGGAATTAATTTTGCAAGCCAGAAACACGTCACCACCGATTATAATCTTAGACTGATCGTGATTGTATCCGTCAGGTTAGGGCGATGGACCAGTACAAAATACTGTTCTAAAGAGCAAATCGACTTATTTCATACAGTACAACTGGCCAAAATGAGACTGGGCTACTGACTGCACGACCAAAGAAACGGGATTCGATTCCCAGCAGGGAGAAGGAATCACTGTCTTCTTCCAACTGTCAAGATCGCCTCTGGGACTCACTCAGCTTCTGAGGATAAAGAGGCCGAGAAGTAAAACGGAACATTCAAAAGTAGTGGCGGGGTTAAGACAACCTGGAACTCTTCCTCAGTTCCCACATGCTTGTAAGGCGTGATAATTCAAGAGAGAGACAATTTTGGCCTTAAAGTGAGTATCAAGAAATGGAACGAAAAGAGTGGAACTCAATCTCGCACTGGTAATGCTGTCAATCTTAATATTTCGAATATTAGTACACAAGACAAAGAATTATGGACGACGTACGTACAAGATTCGACGCCAGTAAAAACAACAAAACACATTTTCACGAAACAACTACAAGCATCGAATCGCCATGATAGCCTGAAATCGTCTATGACGCAATATTTACAGGACGGGAAGCGTGTAAAATAGTACAGTTGGCTGCATGTATTCTGCCTGGAATTCTTTGTCCTGTATTATATTGCCACAGTACTTCCAGAACAAAGGAAGTCTGACTTCTTTGATCGCTCTCTGTGAAAGCATTTAGTGTGTCTCCCTACAAGCAAAACTATACTGAAATAAAAACCACTACGTTTGTAACATAAAACAAGATAATAATTTTGGCACTGAATGTGCTGAACGTATATTTGGATCCACTCGCGTGGGAGACTCAATGTGGCTGAACCCTGTAATCTGAGAGACTGTGGGATTAAACACCCCATCAACTGAGCTACATGTTACCGGAAGCCATTTAATGTGTAAGACCACGGTCCGTAACCAGTATTCGCACTCACGTAACACACGGACCACGAATGACAAACAGTCCAGCCAAACAGGATTTTTATACCGGAACACCATAGTGGAGTATTCAGTTTTAAATATTTGGAGGCATATGCTCAATTACGATTGTCCCATCTTGACAATTTTCGCGTCATTCACTGCTGTGGACATAGGGTCCAGTGATAACTAATTTGTGTAAAGAAAACTTGTACACAACATAGAAATTTCGTCTGCTAACGGACATACATACCCTAGTTCAATAAACTGTATCTTCCAGCACACAGTTCATGAACAGATAGGGCTAAGTGCAAACGAATTTTATTTATTTATTTGTAGTACAACTGACTATGTACCATCAACTGCCTGAAACTCTCATCATTGATTTCGAAGCGCAAAAGCTTGCTCGAACCAGTTGGTGAAAACCAATTTATGGCTTGAAAGCTAACGTCATCTCAGTAAGCACAAGAGGCTACAGCCTGCAGAGAGAGTTAAGCAGTTGATTCCAAGATTTTGATACCAGCGTAATTTACACAAGTGCATTTTGTAACTGAACAATTAATGGTAAATACTGCTGTTGTCCACGCCAAATATCGAACCACGATTTCTCAGTCGATTAGCCAGTAATCTGTTCACCATACAGCCTGTGTTATGGGACTGTAACTTCAAACGTTTAAGAAGTAAACTGCTCAGTATTTCATTCTGTGACTGCAAAGAAAGTACTGCAGTTTGACAAGAAGACTCAGATTTTAGGTGTATCTGCAAAACTGAGAAGAGCGCCTATTAATTGCGTCATGTCTGAATGGCCGTCCATTCGCATGGAACAACTCGGCTCCCACTGGACGAATTTACGATAAATTTGAATCTGAGGATTTTTTTAATCTGTCCAGAAAATTCAAGTTTTAGTAACACCTGATAAGAATAATTGGTACTTTAGGTTAAGACCAATGTACATTTTGGACAACATCTCACCCATTTCTTCATAAAACGAAAAATATTTCTAAGTTGTAGAGAAAAAAACACACAATTTTTTCAAAAATTTTTTTCCGAAAATTGTGCCGTTTATGAGATGCTGTGGACAAATATTGTACAGCCAGAGAGACAACAAGTGACACTATAATACGGTGTAGAAAGGATGAAATTTGCATACGGGATGACTAAGGCAAGAATACAGACAAACTCATAATGTTTAATGTTTATTATTTGTAATAGCAGCACGCAATATGTTGTTGATCGACAAATGCGGAAAGGGAACCTACTGTTGCATTTACATGGCAACAACATTTTTATATTGTTGACAGCTATATCTACGTCAGCAACAATAAAAGCAGAATGTAATGTTGCATTTCCATGGCAACAGTGGTTCAAGAACGCGTCACAATGTAACGTTGTATGTACATTGTTTATAGTGTTTTTCGACAGTTTTATCAGGAACTTAAAGATGCAATTCTCTCATGATGACCAAATTTGACTTAAATGTCTTGTTTGAAAAACTACATAAATTGCTTGAGCTTTGTGTGATGTGTGTAACTTTCAGCTCTCAAGGAGACCAAATATTCCTCCCAGAATACACGGTATCATAACTCAGAATACTTAGAAACTTCAAGTGATTTTGAAGTAACATGAGCCTAAATTTGACCCAAAGTCCTAAGTGACTTCGACCTCAGAGGTCCCTCATTTGGAATTAATTGTGATGGCCGTCATTCGAAGTGACATCAAGTGCCTGCCACATATGATTCTCTAGTGTGTCACACGTCACTGACTGGATTGCCCGAACTTAACCGATCCCAGTTCTAAAGCACACCAAAGTTAACTGATCAAGCCCAATTCAATACACAACTCACATCAGCTAATTTAATTCCATGTGATTCATTACATGCCTCACTCAACCCTGCAAACTTGAGTCACACATGTCTCTACTGGGAGACACCATAAAGCATAAGCACTTCAAGTCTAGTCATCTAGACTCCCTAGAGCTGAAGTGCTTGTGGCGTGGTGGAATGAGAATCCCGCAACAAAATATTTACATGAAATAAGATTCACAAAACTTTTAAATTAATTACGATTAAGTTAAGTTCTATTATAATAAGAAGAATTCAAGGCACTCGAATAAGTCATATTCAAATACTCAATCGGTCATTAAATGTCCACACAATGCTCTAATAAATCTATATTTAACTTAACACGAATGTCTCATATATTATTAATTAACCAGAGATTACCCGCAGGATTACACACAGGATTACACGCAGGATTCTGAACAAAGCTACGAGTAAACACACGCCGCCTCTACCATTCCAATTAACTTGCTAAAAGCTCACATTATTTGACTCACATGATTTCAATATATACGCTACACAGCCACACCCAACTGTCCTTATATATATATATATATATATTCTAATTGAAAGGCTTTCATATTTTACATTCCCGTTAGGTTCATAATCCCGTAAATTTTGCGATCTGAAACTAATAAATCGCAGTTGTAAGTTAACTTTCCTTACGTACAGCCTGATGATGGCTATTTAATTGAGCTGTAACATGTAGCTGCTTTTAAATTTGTTAAGAAAATTTGTTGTGTTTGTCGGGGTATATGCTAGTTTTATTCCGATACTAAAAACAAAACGGGTACTAAACACCTTAAGATTGTCTACAGATTGTTGCTTACCGAGTGTAGTATTCGTGTTACTTTTGTGTAGTGTATACCTTAACACCGATAACACTGAGTCGGTATGGGGCCTTACTGTTGTCTGTGTTCAGTGCGGGTGTCACGAACACCACCAAGCACATAACGTACGACCTCCCATTCGCAGAGTTTATGCACGTGTTCCTGTGAATCGAGTAGAGGTTTTTGCTTATTTCATTTCGTGATCCAGTGGATAATGAAACCAGCTTCTTAGCAAACTTAATTCATTCATTCAATTTATTTCGAAACAAATTTAAAATATACAGTAGAATTTCCTGAGGATTGAAGGCCCCGAAACATAAAGAAATTAATTGTACAATAAGATGTATAATCACCCATGGCCTCCCTCGATTACGTTCACAAAAGAAAGTGGAATTAATTCTGAAGTCTGCAATTCTTCCTCTCCAGAATTTCCATATTTCAAAGCTCAAACGCACGAAGTAATGTAGTATAGACAGTTAACTGCTTTTGGCTGTTATTTAGCGACAGTTCCTCAAATGCACAAGGCTTATAATTACTAACGGTGAAGGAATTCCCAGCCATGAATAAAGAGGATATGAATGGATTTGGTCACGGTTTATTGTACAGCAGGGCACTGTACCAACATTTTGCTGGAGTGCTTGATAGAAATCCAGAAATCATTGATTGAGTTAGCAAGTTTCTTTTCCGAAATTCGATGTCGTAACCACTCTATCAAAAGGCACACGTGTGAACGACTACATGGCGACCTTATTACGTGTCCTGGCACCAAAAACACAGTCCTACCTTGTGTTTCTCCGAATTCCTGCAAGATTAGTGGCAGAGTAATTTAACAAGTGAAGCACATTTTAACAAAATTAAGCTAAGTCGCAGGTTAGTGGAATATTCCAGAATCATTCCTTACGAAGCTTTAAATTTCACTGGCATGGTTGTTAGTTCATTGTATAGGAGAAACAAATGTAAACTGTTTTTAAACCCTCATTCCACTGGGGCTGTAAACTTCGCATTGCATAGCGTAAGAAATTGTTTCTCCTTATATTGCCTTGAAAGTTATGTGGATCGAAAAGTGTTCCATATGAAATATTTAGTTTCTAATGCCATTCACGATTCGTCATTCATACAAATTTTCTTAATCGTTTTGATAAAACACAACATTCTATTCATATTTTAAATAATGAAGCGGATAATGAAATGAATACATATAAAAACTTAATTTACTAACGTATTTTAGAATACAATCCAATTTTAAGAAATTTCACCTTAATCCGTTCCGCACACTGAACAAACGGATGTCTCCCATCTACGCATGCGCTGCCTACAAGCCAAAGCAAGCGCAGTAAGGTAAGTGATGCTGCAGTAAGTCCAGTAAACTGACGGCATCATTGTTATGTTTTGATATAAACCTGTCACTCTTAATTTCTGTTTGTAATTGAAATAACATTTGTTTTGTTTTTGTCTGCATTATTACGTATGTATGCAGGTCGGTAACACAGCTGGCCCGGTCTTACGCGGGGACTGATATCAACAGCTCGAAACATAGCATTGTGGTTTCTGATCTCAATTGAGCCATGAACACATGTATGCATTTATTGTGTTTGTCTTGTCGTTTGTTGGTGCATGTCTTGCGACGGACCGGTCTTCGTCCAAGGGGTCCTACGAAATGTGTACAAACAAGATTCCGAAATCCAAAAAATGAAAGTCATGGAGACAATATGGTCTCTAACACCAGAGAATAAACAGAACATGGAAAAGCAGAAGAACAAGAACAGGAAGAAGAAGAAGAAGAAGAAGAAAGAAAAATAAAAAGGATACAGGTGGACGGTCATCTCAGTACTGCCATAATTAAGTGGCGGACCTGTCAACAAACGTGAACACTTTACCTGAGTAAGGCTCAGAAACGCCTGGATAATACTCCTCGTTTCTACTGGCAGGAACATCCAGAATGTCCCACTCCACAGACAAGTAAAACTGAGTCAGATCTATCCCAGTGCCCACTATGTTGCTGCCTGATTCCTGATTCATGTGCTTCAAATCAACCTGCAATGTAAGACAAATTCCACACAATGAAGACAGTGTAGGAAGTGGACAGTACGAAACCTAACAGACCGATTCTGTACCAAAAATTTATATTTCGGTAATCTGTAATAAGTGTGGTCACGTTCAAAGAAACCGTTTTCCTACATTGCGCCAGCATTTCAGCATGTCCGTCATATGTAGGAATATGGCTGAAAATTATTTGCCGAATATCCTTCCAATATTGTCGTATTTCTCCAAATATTTTCAATAAATTCAAAATTTGAAAAAATATAGGAGAGGATTAAGCGAACAGGTTGGATTTCTAAGTTATTATTAATTTATTTCGAAAAATATCGGTTAAGGCTAACAGCTGTGGAGAAGGGCACTAGGGTTATGGAAGTAAATATTGCTTGCGTATTTTAATACAATTTTCCAGCTTATACATATGTACTAGCAAAAAAATGGCGATTCTCTGCCCGAACTCCCAGTTTCTGGGATTCGAACTAGATCTGTCCCGACCACAAAACAGAATTGTTAATCCCTCAAACGAGCGGACAAGCAGACATTAGATTTGACATTGGTACGCGAAGTTCGTGTCTCCATTATGACACAAACTAGTTTTCGAGCATGCCTTTTGCATTCACTTTAAAGTGAAACATAAAGTATATTTTATATAAATATCACGTTCTTCTCATACAGAAATATAAGAAAATTCCACAGTGGTGTTATCATTCACTATTCTATGTAATGTGTAAGCTCGTAATCAGTCTAGGCTTCCTCTGCACTTATTCATTAGCTACTGGCATCGTAACCTAAATAAAGACCAGAACTGCACCGTTAAATTGTGCAACTGAAGAAACTGTCTCTGCCACTAGAAAAAAAACACAATTTTCAAGAAGATTCTCTGTTCATTTCAAACACAAAATCCATTAGTCATGACCATTTCATAGTAAACATTAAAAGCATTAATACAACTAGTTTACATATTTAAATTGTAAAAGCTTAGGTTTTCTGGCAGATGCCATATTCTATACAGATGACAGAGAATTCCTTATTACAATCATGGCAATGGTATTCTCAGAGGTAGTATCTAGTTTATGGCAATTAATTTAAGAAATTTCACATGGCAAAAACTTCCCTACATGCTAAATTCGTGGTGTAGGTCTATATAGACTAAATTTGTTCAGTTGTTTTATAGGTCAGCCAGCAGTAACAAGTCTAACTGAGGTCAGAATTTAAGTAGATGCACACTTATTTAGTATTTTTATCAACTAAGATTGTTCTTTAAAATCACTCACGGATTATGCCTGCCCGACATTTCATTCCCTTTTAAGAACGTTATTTACGACGCCGTCAGTTGCTAAGAAAATAGAAGAATAAGTGTGAAACAGTGATGAATGATGCTGACAAAGGAGTACCGAAGTACTCGGAGAATGACCTGTGTCACATCGTCCATCACAAGTGCCATCAAGACTAGCCTGGTATTGAACCCGGGCCTCCACGGTGATATACCGGGGACTAACCGGCCGAACCATGGCATGGCCTCCCCTGAATTTCATTTCCAAAACAGTTACACTGCCCAGCCTGAATATTATTTCACCGACAGAAATATGTGCAAGCCACAGAAAACCACGCCCTCCAGCGAGCACACTCCTCACCTGAAAACCATTGTAGGTCCACGAACCAAACTTCATGATGCAGCTCTGCTCATCAAACGGAAAATACTCAACATTAATCTCACAAGAGGACTTGTAGATAGCTGGAGGTTTCCAGGAAACATTTCCTTCGTATGTGACAATCGCCTTTGTCATCAGAGTCACCTCATAGTTTCCGTCCGCACTACAAACAAACAAACAACAATTTAAGCTCATGCAGTACCTGTTACTTGACAATGAATTTAACCGAAGACAAATTAGAAATTGGAAGACCTTACTTTTACGAAAAATAATACAAAAAACTGTCATTGGATGTTCTCCTGAGCTAGTACCATCAATCTTCCATTCCCACGGTCAGTTTGCATAAAGCCTGTCTTAATAATAACTTTATTCTTCTATCCCTTGGTCTTCCGAATAGCCACTTTTCAAGACTTTTCATGCAATTTCCTTAAATATTTCTTGTTCAACAGCCATCCCAGATATACAGCCTTTCCATTTTAACGTAATCATCATAGTAGACTTTCCTGATCGAGGATTTTGGAGTTTTCTTCACTGTCTCCAGGTAAACGCTGGAATGGTAGCCTAAAATCGTCAACGACCACTTCCACCCCCCGCATTCAAGATCGCAGTACCTAATCATTGCCTCATATCTTTGAAGTTAAATAACCGAAGGAAATGAAAATGTGTCGGTAAGCAACGTACGAATTATCCATTTCACCTAATTTATGACATATTTAAACCACAAAATTCCCCTCTTTTCCAAATCCACAATTCTATCTCGAATGTTGACATTACCCTGAGGATATAAAATTTGGTCATTTGTATGTGGGAGAGTCAGAAAGTATCCGGAATGTAAATAACTCCACTGAGTGGAGTCCTTCTTGACAAACTAACAGATCATGAAAGTAGTCGAAATGTATTTTTTTAAAATGACACATTATTTAAATCTGTCCAAAAGCATATTTTTCTTCCAAATAATCGCCCATATTTTCAAAGTAATTAGTGCACCGGGCCATAAGTTTTCGTATGTACAATTATCAGTACAGCCAACACAAGAAAAAATTTAAAAAATAAAACTTTTCTCTGGGTTCTTTCTATATCACCCACGTAATTTATGGTTACACCTCAAAGGAAATTGTCGTAACCCTGCCTACTATCATTGCTGATAATGCATGTAAAGCACGTTATTTTGTGTTTCATATAAAACTCCCTTTATTCAAACGCTGATAAAAACCTTAATAATAATAATAATTATTATTATTATTATTCGGATTCAAATCTGCCTAGTCAGGCTGCAAGATCCGCCCTTGCTCAGGCCGCACCCATGGAGCTTTGTTCGAGTGAAGAGTGACAGCAAAGAACCGCAGCAATAGCACAGTAGCACCTGCTGCCCTGTCACTTTATCAACGAACCTCATATTGACTGCGTCTGTACTGAGACTATGCCTCAGCTGTTGATACAACTGTAACTGTGCTTGCTAGTGTACAACAAATTCTGGCTCATTGAATCCCGGCTCGGTCGGCTCTTCTATTGAGTTTACGTAAAACGTTTTATGGCTACATCCAGACTTTTATCTGAAAACACACCCAGTTCACAGTCCCTCATTTCATCGCACACATCACCCCATAATCGCCAAAAAAAGATGTTCCGGGCGGTGTCTCAGAACATTGTCCACACTTGTTGATTCCTGCACGAAGATTAATTTGCATCTCTAAACATACCCCTAGGGTGAAGATTAACCCTTTAAAGGCCGAATTAAATCCCATCTACCATTTGCTGGCATCATTAGGAGCTCGCCATATTCTCCACGTTAGCAGGATAAGGGTTAACCATTTGGCGCCGGAATTATTTTTTTAATTTTTGCACATCCTCTATATAAAATTTGAATAACACAGGAACCAAATAAGTTAGAATTATGAAACAAACTGCATTTTGAAGAGAAAAAAACGAAGAGTATACACCATGTTTAAAATATTCGGTACCTATATTTGTTTAATAAATATATAAAATGCAACTTTGAAGGTTAGCGGTGCGGTACGTCAACTGTAGTTGACATTAGGCGTCTAAAGGTTAAGTGTACATTTTTCCTTTCCATGCCATGATGACATATGGAAAAGTGGAGGCATAGATCCACTCACCCTTAACCCAGGTACTAGATGGAGGTGGGTGGTCAGTTGGAAGACCCGAGAACTCTAACAACGAAGAAAGTGCGGACTAGTTTACAGGAGACGGTATGAGCCCCAGAGCTGATCTATTGTGCTTTGAATAACAAGGAGGACTATTTCCGCTATCGGGAATCGAACCACTATTACACGATCGTCCAGCTCGCAGCCTAATCAGTACAGTGACTACCCTATCCCGGCTCCCAGTATCAGCTGGGTAACAATGATGGCGCATACATAACGTAGCATACATGAGAAAAGTTACAAAATACATGCAGAATTTTTTGCAGAACATCTGAAAGTAAGAGGCAACATGTGAGGTTTAAACGTGTAAGGTAGAATGATATTAAAATTTTTGTTAGAAAAACCAGGAGTGACGATGTAGATGGGATTCAAATTGCTCAGAATATGGGCCCCCTTTTGGCTGTTCAAAGCACGATAACGAAACTTCGGTTTCCACAAATGGTTAATTTCTTGCCCTGCTGAACGATGACTGACTTCACAAGAAGTAGATTTTGTGACCCATTTGTTAAGATGAAGATTAGCCCTTTAAAGATGAAGCGTAGACTGCTTTAGTTAAAGACCCAGTTCGTACCGCGCAGTAAATACTTTTCATCTCGGTTAAAAAAAACTAGTCAGTTTATGGTGTTAAGTGGCACAAATCGCTGTTTGTTCTCAGGTAAATACAAACACATAAATACAGTGTGGGCAGAGCGTACAGTTGTTGAATGTTAAACTGTTGGTACATCACATAACCAGTAGGCTTTAAAAGGTTAAAGCCTACTGAGATATTGCTCCATGTCGACTGGTAAACAATGACAGACGTTTAGAAAGATGTAGTGTCTTAATCTTCAGTGTCAAGCGACGCTTTGCCACTCGACACAGCGCAACGGCCCAAAAGACTTGAATCCTCAGCAACACCGGTGTGAGAACCTCAAATCTCGCTCACTCGCATAGTAAGTTTCCCAGCCAGTCTGTGAGTTCAGTTTATTTGGTTGTTCAGTAAACTGGTCAGTTGGCCAGGTACGTTGCAATTTGGTCATCACTTCTCCGTGCCAACTAGTAGCGCTATAGAGCAAACTGAAGCCACAACTTACTTGTTGTACAGCACAATGTCGGGCAACCAAATGTGCTCAGAGGGCACGTAAAGCATTTCCACACCACCGTACTCTTGCGGGTCCCAGCGAAGTTTGTAATCCACCCATTTCTGGATAAGCAAAACATGTTACGGCATTAATATTCAATTAAGCCAGCTGTTATCGTAGCAAAGTTTGTAAATATAACACACAGATTAATGGAAGTCGTTTGCAGTGATGTAAACGGAAAGTAATAACGAAGAAAACTGTGCTATGGTCTACAAGTTCTAAACCTGAAGGCAAAATGCGTGTCTACTTACCAACGGCAGGACGAGAGTGAATTACCGAACTCGTTTTCAAAATTGTTAGTGAAAATTATGTTTCATTGGAAAAAAAAAGCAGAGGGTGGCGAGAAAAATTTTTGTATAAAAAACGATGACACATAAATACATAAAAAAACATACAATAAAATAATGAACTGTAATAAGATCATAGAACTAAAATCTTCTGGCAAATTTGTATAAAAGTATAAGGCAAGTGGGTAAATGAAGTGGCAAAAACGTTGCGAGGTCTAGATGAAATGAGAGAGGAGAAATTGTAAACAGAAATATGTTACTAATTTCACATATAAACTTCGATAAGATCTAACAGAAGATAATAATTAGTATAGATATGTTGTAGCCATTAGTATTAAAAATAATGGATGAGTACCGGCAAAAACCCTTTGTTACCAGTTACATCCAAAGATGCGAACGAAACTAAACTAATAAAAATCATTTAAATCTGTAAAATATAATAATTTTAACTTATGTAAATAGGCATCACAGTTCGTACTCTTTAGTTACTTATAAAAATCACATTGCGTCTATCAGGCTCTCAATTTGAGTTCTATTTAAGATCGGACACTCTCATAATTTACTCGACTACTAGGAGTTTCTGCGATGTGTTTCTGTGTAACTTGAAGATTCAATTATTGTAACTGTGTAAATACGTCTGTTAGGAGAGAAACAGTTACCGATTTGGCGTTGTCTTATCGCACAATAGGATAAGGACCTGCTATTAGAAGTAAACTGCTACTCACCTGCTCTACCCATAAGTTGGTCGTCATAACTTGATTCTTCAAATTCTGAAAGAGAATAAATAAAAATGCTTATTTTTATGGGTTTTTTAAAAGTATCTCTGGGTAGATAACGGTCCATAATGCAATGATACAGACTGCAACGAAGGCATTAACACTATTCTCGCGGCTTGCAAGTGAGTCAACTGTAGAAAAACCAGGCCCAATGCGGCGTTTTCCATCTTTGTCGTATCAAGCTAATTCTTGTCACTCAAAACCATCAATATCATAAAAACGAGTTATAATTTCTCTACAAAAGTCCTTCACTTGGACGCAGAAATAATTTCTGCTTGACGTAACGACAATTGTGAGTGAATCTTCATGAAGTTTTACATTATGATTGCCCGTCATTTTCATATCTTTCTAAATAATTTATTTAAAAATTTTTTTGCTATTCCTTTACAGGCGTTGTACATTCAGAGACTATCATATCCAAAAAGAGCACACAAACTGTATAATACGAGGCCGGCCTTTGAATTTTTTGCCTTAAGTGCCCCTTAGAACTTCGTTCAAATAACGTTTCAGTGTCTGTTTTGGAAACTGTAAGTTTCACTGCCTCTGTCGACACGCAAGATTCCTTCCCTGCATGCCTTACATGTTTTATCCGTATCTTATGTGTCCAGTTACAGCAGTATGTTCCGCTTATCCACTATAACTTACAGTGGTTTAGAGCGTATTCCAAAATCGTACGGGTACTCTCAAAGATAGTGCATAAAGTACAATTAAACAAGCCCACTCTCAGTAACGTTGGGGCCTAACTTCAATGTATTTGTCTAAGAGTAAATATAATTAAACATAAGTGCAGGTAGTAGCCATTTTTTTTTATTCTTATACATTATGAAATACTTTTCACCTCAAAGTATGTAATTCCTATATCGAGAATGCCAAAAATGATATAAAATTGCCCTGCTCTTGTTATTTCTAAGTTATGCAAGATAATAACCACTGGAGCACCGTCCCGTAAATAGTGCGTTTTGTAATGATATCATCTAATAGAGCCATCACATGACAGTTAAAATCATTTTGTGGTCAAAATAAAGCACGGTGTAAACAGCAGTGTAACACAAGCAACTCTATTTGTATACGTACTTACAAACTAACTACTGTTTATACCAGAGGAGAAAAGGTAACGGCAATGCTGGCCCTGTGCCTGCCATGAAATCATAGAGGAAGTGACAGAGCAATTCCGCGCATTCGCAATGACACTGTATACACACATTACTACGTATGTTGTTAGTCTGTCTTCACTATCATAATTAAATGTTGAGGAATGTCAGAGTTAGTAAGTCCGTATGATACTTCTGGAGCTTAAAAAGTGTCTTTTTGCATCTCAGTATATTCTTAGTAATTAACCAACTTAATGCACAAATTCTTGTTTTATAATAAGTGTATTGTGTGCCTCTACATGTTTCGAGCACTATGTGCTCATCATCAGGATATCAAAATTGTATTACACAGCATGTGGTATCATTACATCTGTAGGTGGCCGTCCCGTGCACAGGTCTCTCTCAACCTGTGCACGGGACGGCCACCTACAGGTGTGATGATACCAGATGCTGAATAATACAATTTTGACCTCCTTACGATGAGCACATAGTGCTCGAAACATGTAGAGGCACATAATAAACTTATTATAAAACAAGAATTTGTGCATTAAGTTGGTTAATTACTAAGAATATAACTACTAATATGCAGACCGTCTTGCTAAATTCTTTCTAAGGCAAACGATATTTAAGCCTTTATAATACACATATATTTTCTTATAATATTTTAGTATTTTAATGTTTACTTCAGAGTGTTAAACTTCGGAGGGTTATTTGTTTACAGTTTCTTTTAATATTTTTCCCTTCTCTGTGAGAATATGATAATGCGAGGTAAAAAATCATGTTACTGGCAGTGAACAGCAGCATGCATTTCTGACCCACAAATCCTGTATGTGAAAATGTTAATCGATTCAGAACTATTACGTCACTCACCACCTCGATTAGCTGCGAGAGTTTCAGCCCCAAGAAGACTGTGAGGATTTCCGAATTGTTTCTGACAGGTCTTATCAGCCGATTGTAGTTGCTTAGCAGGTCGTCGTACAGGCGCTTGGTATCAGGGTTGGCCTCGTACGTAGCAGCCTTCAAACCTCAAGAACCCAGAAGTCACAAACAGACAAACTAGTAGTTACTCAGCTAGTCAGACAATTCCTAGCGCTTTGTGAAACCTTAACATTCATTACTAAGTTACCACTTTCCCGCCACTGAGCCCCATCATGATTGAGTTGTATTCAGCCCACAACTTCACGTCCTATTTTCTTAAGAGCCATTTTAACATCATCCTCTCATCTAGCCTCCTAAGAAATCAATTCTCTCAAGGCTTCCTGCTTAAATTTTCGCATGCTTTTCTCATCTTCCCCTGCGTACTACATTCCCTGACCCTCTCACCGCCTTTGCTTTGATCAACTTAATAATATCATATGAATATTACAAATATGAAACTATTCGTTATGCAATTATTTACATTTTCCTGTTACTTATTCCATTTTAGGCATAAATATTCCTTTTAACAAACATTTCTCAAGCACCATTAAATCCTAAACTAGTTTCTTGTTTCATGGACAATACCAAATACATATAAAGTAACAGGTAAACTACATTTTTTACATATTATATTAGACTTTTACGTAGAAGGAAGGGTTCGGAACTGAATAATAGCAAACAAACATCCTTCGTGAATGCATCTGTAATTGCTCATCGTATCTCCCAAATATTTTATTTTTTCTTATATTTTCGAAGGATTACAGAAACATCCGTATTATGGCACAAAATTCATAATGACCCTTTAAATGCATTTCTTTATATGGAGCCTGGGTAACCTGCGAAATCTGCATCCACAGTAAAACTAGATAAGATTTGGCCAATACATAAAGATTATTTTATAAAGTGAGCCCTATTTTATTTGTGAGTGTGAAAATGACAACGGGTGTAGCTTTGAGTATGCTTCAAATAATAACCATGCCTTCCCATCCGTCTTGTTACTCAACCCATTTTCTAACTTCTGGTTGCAAATCAATGTAGCCAACATTATGAAACAAAGTATCATTTTTGGGTTAAGAGACTAAGAATTTATCCATACTTAGCATTAAGTAATGTTAAACAGCCAACCACTATATAGGTATCTGACGACTGTACGGTATTACAAATACTGTACATACCTGTTGTGATGGTCAGAGAACTCAACAGAACTAGAATCCGATGCAATCCAAACATTTTCTACTTGTGCTTTTAACTGTCTTTACAATATCACACAATCAATTTCATCATAATGAAACCAGCATTTCTGCTAATAAATTACTTTTTTCTTTATTATATCGATATCTTACTGCCTTGTTGCCATAACCGAGTGAAGACAGCCTACAGAGAGAACCGGTCCAGCGGCGCTCAGCATCAATCCAACATGGCAGTCGACATAATCGATAGACGAGATACGCAAGGAACCAGCGCTTCGGGGAGATGCGTTCTAATACGGAACTATGTAGCATCACAGTACCAAAGAAAATAATATCGAATCTGTAGACTGATTTTTGGCGTGGTCTGTACGAATTTTTTAAAAAATAACGCAGATATTTAAATCACTGCATGAAATAAGAATTAAGGGAAACTTGTGCCTGGCACCCGAAAAATGTATAGTAATCGTAACTAACTCTACGGAGAATAGTTCTTGTTCAGAAACTAACAGTTCCTCAGAAATTCCCCGAATTTTATGAAACCCGAAGGGTTCACTCTCACGTTCCACTGGCCCGTATCCTCAGCCAGATAAGTCGAGGTCACGACCTCCCATCCTAGTCATGTAAAGGCCATACCCCTCCACCTACGCATAGTCTTCCAAGTGAACGTTTTCCTCCGCGTTGTCGCACTGAAACACTGTATAACTTTCTCTTCTACCCCATACGCGGCTCATTCCTCGTCCATCTCATCCTCCTTGCCATGATCGCCGGAATAATACATGGTGACAAGTACAAACTATGTAATTCCGTAGAATAATGTGAACACAAAGATAAATATTTACATTACTCTGGGTTTAATCTATAGATACTATAGATGCTATAGATACTTCCCTGCAGAGGATCAATCGCTACCACACATAAAACCAGAAGCCTGTCGTCCACAAAAACCGTAAGTAAAAAAAAGCTACCGACCTATTACCACATGGGCCACAGTATTCCACACAGTTACGTCAAATCGCAAAATCAGGTTTCATGTTTACATATGTGGCAATGACTCGTAGTCTGCCGAAATACTGAACTACACGGACCACAACTAGTGGAAAATCGCAACCACCTCTACCCCTGAAATCATGCAGAATATCCAAGTGCGAAACAAATAACCACGATCACGACAACCATCATCACAATGGAAGCGAATTAGTATATGTACAGTAATTGAACTGAGAATATAAATACAATAATTTAATCCAAATTAATCAATTTAATCTAAATATTCAATCCGCACAGCACATGTCCTAATGATACGGCCAATGTCTCACGATAGTCCTTAAACACTTTGGTCTGGGCTTCTTACAAATATCTTTCATGCAAGGGAACAAACACTCACACACCCTACAGTTTTAATTTTAAAAATGATCCATATTTACATCGTTATATACTTGTAATTTTTTACGAAATCACAAAGTTTAAAAGATACAAATTGCTTGCGGTTTATTTGCAGGAAGTGCAAGTTTAATAAGCACATAATTTAAATAGTTGTGAGAAAAGCGAATTAAACAATTAGGGCAGCGTTTTTTCTATAGACTATAACTGTAAGTAAAATAAGAACGGTTATTCTAATCGTTCTGATAAACCTAATTAAGCGAGAGTCTAAGACGTAATTTTAATCGAAGAATCACTCGTATTCTTATAACAATAAATGTCAAATGTATGAATCCTCTCTCCGTCGACAAAGTGGATAACCGATACACTTTGTTCCATATGAATATTTTAGGAATATATCCACTTCATCGTTTGCTCATTCCAAAACGCAGTCCCGTCAGACGTCCCTGGGATGCGCGTTCAATCATGATGTTGCTGAGTAGAGCCAGGATCTCCCCAGCATGCAGTTCATTCTTCAATCGCTCTGAAACAAAATTAGAAACAAGAATTTTGGAAACGGAGTACGACAGTGACGACAAATAGGAGATGGTATATCAGTTATTATATTGAATGCTCTTCTTTCTTCATTTATACTTCTCAGCTGGTTTATGCTAAGCTGGTGTAAAACAATAAGGAGACGGTAGCGTTCGCAGTCGAGTCACAGGCCTAATCCAGGCAACATGAAATTCCCTGCATGCACTGCCCTCGCAACTTTTGTGAATGTGGTTTCATCTGACGGTCACCACCACCACCGCCAATTTCCTGCTCCTCTCCTCCTCCTCCTCTTCCTTCTTCTTCTTCTTCTTCTTCTTCTTCTTCTCCACCCCTTCTTCTTCTTCATCTTCTTGTACTTCTTCTTCTTTACCACTTACTCCTGGCTTATTCTTTATTTTGTAACTCGTAAGCAAAGGGTAAATGCACCCCAACGGACACTTCGTCTAAATTATAGGTTCAAAACTTTCGACTTAACAGGCAGGCAGAAGCCTAGGTTGATCAAAACGGTCTTAAAAGCATACAAAAAACAAAACTCTCGTAAAAATAGACGACCGTCACAAGTACTCAATGAATATTACCCTGACTCACTTCCATCCATTTAATAACCTCATAAACAATTTCCCTGCCTTCCATTAGATCATCATCCATTTATGGACTTTCATGCGACTGCTGTCCCAATATTTTCTTCTTGTGCGTAAGTTTAACAGAACGTTTGGTAATTTAATAACACTTACAGAATACATAGAATTTTTTTTAAAGGAAACAACTAGTCATTAAACTGGTGAAGAAAGTCCATGCCGTCTATATAACCGAATGTTTTAAAACCGTATTCACAACAGCCCGCTATTGGATACTCTGTTGGGCCAGATTAATCCATTTCATGATCAGGGCCTGGGTATTTAAGTTTAGGTTTTGCATCCTTGCGGAAGGACTATTAAAGTCGCTCTGTCTGTCCGATTAATTGTATACATCTGACCAATTGAGAACACCTAAAAGAATTGTAATAATATTTTATAATGCGAAGGTTTGCGGAAAATTTTCGACTTATTTCATTTATTTTTAGATCTCAGACTTTGATTAGGCCTACAACTTTACAGGTAAATATAAATGTATTCCTTTGCTTTTGATCGTTTTCCTACCTGTTTTGCACACAAACGTAGTTCACATCACGTTTGTCTGTAACGCTGTTGATAAGATGTAGGCAAACCACAACCTATCTATGGTACCAGGCTTGCTGCGCAGTAAGCACACAGTAAATCTACGTACGTATGTATTTCCCTACTTGTATTGTTCTCTAATATGATTCTAGGTGTCCACGTGGGCCATTTTAATCAAACTTTCCAACTAAATTCTGTTATGTATTTCTTACTCCTCCGATGCATGACACACCCTGCACTCATCTCGCTTTCATCTGCCTAAAATCACAATTTTTGAAGAGTTAAAGCTATACAATCCCCCATCTTCTATAACAACGTCATGTGCGCATAGTATAACTGCATTCAGCATTCTTACCTTCAAATCTCCTTGGGTATTTCAGAGTTGGGCATTCGTAATCAAGCTTGGGTGAGCGGAACCTGACCACTGGGTGATACGGCACATAACGCTTGTCACTGACGCTGGAAGAGGTGCGTGCTGGGTGCCACTTGGGCCTAGGGGTCATGAAAGACTCCACAGATCTCCTCACCACCAGGGCATTGTCCTGTAACATGGCTGTTTCAGAGGATCCAAGGAGTCCTGTCAAACAGACCCGCGCTTCACTCACTGCAGTGCTCTCACAAAACTGCACACATGTCAAAAAGTGTTCCTGAAATCTCATACCAAACCAAAGGAGCAGAAAGTCCAGGTAAAAGTACAAAATGCCTTCTGCAATGGTGAACTTTTCAATCTGCCAATTGATTAGAGCTATTAACTACATAATTCAATGGACATATTCTGTGCGTTACTGCTACTGACATCTAAAGATTCTGGGCATGTACATTTCTCTGCCATAAATTCCAGCTTTCCCACCATCGTCATATTTGTGACTGACGGACTGTACACAATATTTGGTTGCAGGGCTGTCTCCGTAACCTTTCACGTGCATAATTGTAACGAATTATTAGAAAGAGTAGTTAAAACTTAATCAAATGGCAGATGTCGATCAGTCAAGTTATTGTTCAAAAGTGTACCAGAACTGCGATCTTCTGAGTTATTATGCAGCATGTAGTGGCAATTCGTTACCAAATTTTCCGGACAACCTACCGGTACAATCTTAAAAGTTTTTCCCGAAACGTCGGTAAGGAATTACTACTACTCGCTGCGTAATGACCCAGAAGAGCGCAGTTCTCATATACTTCGCGGCGGAAGCCTGAAATCACTCCTACAAAAATTTGTCTTAACAGTCACATGCGCATATGAATTGTAACTGTATTCCACAAATTCGTGAAAACAGTGTATAAAGCCCTATGCATTGGGTGTGCAACAAGACTTCTATAAGGACATTTGTTAGGAAAATAGCTGAGTGAGCTCAGACAACTCTCGGCACGGATACGGCAACAACCAATGCGAATTCAAAAAATATCTTTCGTAACAAACAGGTATTTTCGGATCCCAATCCAGGTTAAAAAAAACCACAAAACCCATATACTCTATGTCATCTCCCATTGGTCACTGTTTCTTGTGCCCAGTATGCATTGCCTACCCCACTTCAAACTCGGTAATTTTCTAGAAGACTCCACGGCAACCATCTTCTGTCAGCATACATGAGCTCGCCCCATTCCATCCTTCATCCAAGAAGGGGTACAAATAGCGACGGTCCCTGGCAACTACAGATGAGTAAAGACGTCTCACGACTTTAGAAACCACTAATAACCTTCACAGCCGGGTCGACTTTGACCTGAGACGGATGATCACGACGTAACTACTGTCAGAGCAAAGGACGAAAGCAAGCAAACTCGAAAAAAGGTTCGACTAAAATGTGTCTCGAACTCAGAAAAATAATAATATTTGTTATGTATGTTCCGTGCCTCTTGTACAGTTTATTGCACAGTACAGACCAACAAATGCACTATATATATATATATATAAACAATATTTTATATATCGTAAGTACTCCTACACGTTTCGATGCATCTGCATAATCTTCAGGAAGTCTTATAGGTTTCTTAAGACTCCTGAAGATGAAGCCGATGCATCGAAACGTGTAGGAGTGCTTACGATACATAAAATATTGTTAATATACATATGTTGTGCATTTGTTGGTCCGCACAATAAATCAAGAGAATAAGCTCTAATGTTAACCAGCAACGTACTGCAACACTAAACCTGGAATCAACCGTAAACTCTGGCAACTCATATAATTCAACGTCAAAATTATTGTCATAACTTTGTAATGCAGGTATGATACGGATTGGAATTTATATTTTTAACATGAAATATATTTCAGGCTAACGGTAGTAACTCCCCACAATTCCTACCAGAATGCTAAAGTGATCGGTGCAGTGTAAGTAAATTATCCATTTAGTAATCCACCATGAACATTTGTCATTGTAGTTTCTTTCAGTTTTCCTCATTACGTCCGCTAGCATCACCACACTTAATATTGTATAAAATGTATTTTATTCAGATACGTTTAACGTAGACCGACTTTCATATTTATAAGCTACATATATATACTATATATAAAAAACATATTTATTTAGTTTTGTAAATTATGTATTTTATTTTTATGATTATGTATTCTTATTGTTATATATGTTATGTTCTGTGTATTCTGTTTCATTGAGTTGTTCTGTGTATAATTTGTTTGTAAATGTGTACTTACTACTACCACCGGATGTCAAACCAATTGCAGTTAACAAGTATATCATAACATATCATAACATATAAATTTTATCGCTCACATTACGTTTTCTGTAAACCACTTTTCTTACACATTTTGTTATGCCTGTAAGCCTATCAATAGAACAGACATTCATCGCATCAAAGCAGCTGTC
>Ga0123354_10001388_pt1 | contig 29225 bp, 24 predicted proteins | sample TergutLab28metaG_2_FD_97872 | JGI IMG/M metagenome (GOLD analysis project Ga0123354, IMG submission 97872) | Labiotermes labralis P4 segment gut microbial communities from Petit-Saut dam, French Guiana - Lab288 P4 | ecosystem: Host-associated > Arthropoda: Insects > Digestive system > Gut ... | reverse complement strand
CAATAAGTGAGTAATAGCTGTCAAAGTTTCAAACTTCTGTGGCCAATATCTCCGTAACCATTGAACTTTGGATATAGGTGTTTTGGGTTATATCGTTATAGTTTGACCTAAGGAACACTCTCCTGAAGTTAGGTCCTTTCCTCCTGGGACAACCTGTATATATTTTTTTTTTAATTTCAAGGGTTGTTCAAATGTCAGAAGAAAAAAGAAGGCAGTAAACAGAGAAGAGTGGGAATTTGTAATTGAGAAGGACATGGATCTCAGAAGGCTGTCGAGTCCAGGAGTAGAAGTGCATCCTAGAACAGCCCACAACGACCCAGAAGAGGAGTGGAGGTATAGCTCTTCTCTTTCTTTAACCTTGGCGCTAGAAAGGGGTGGGTGGTCAACACAATGCCCCAGCTGCTTTCCTGCCAGCAAAGACCTGGTACCTAATGTACAGGAGGCTGGGTGGACCCCAGGGCCGGTCTGGACAGATGTGGAGAATCTCCCCCACTGAGATTCGATCCCCAGACTGTCCAGCCTGTAGTGAGTTGCTATACTAACTGAGCCACCTGGGCCCAGCAGTAGTTGTCCTAATGTGTAACATAAGATGGCATCAGTTCCACACATATACATCAAGCAGAGTGTATTTTACACTTGATACACAGTGTTACCAGAACTTAGGTCAGCAAGTAGTTTAGATATGTGCCTCTTGTTCCTAATTATATGATACAATGTGACTAAAGACCACAATTAACAATATGTTACAAACCTGGACAAGACAAACAAACCAAGAATAGTGTACTCACAAGCAGGTTGACAGTGCAGCTCATACGATTTTCCTTATTCTCATCAGTGATGATGAAGCGGTATTCCAGTAATCGTTCCATCAGACGAGTCACAGTTTTCACAAACTTCATACCCTATAATAATATAAAATACATGTTCATCAACCCAATTCCATGCAGTATATAATGCTAACACACTGAAAACAGGTCACCTAACTTATCTATACTTGTGACTCCTGATCATTTTTTCTTTAAACAAAAAAAAAAAGGAGGCAGAATTCACAACTAACATAAACATTTAAAAAATCAATATCAAGTACAGCAACAAACACTATTAAAGTGTCACTGTAATATTCCTTAATATGGAAAATCTGTCAAAACACCAACAATATTAACCTTCTTACTAAAAATAACTGTAACTAATCAGTTGTAATGACTGTCACCCCATTGTGTTGTTAACAGAACAAAAAATTAAATTAACAGCTGTCCAAACATGACGAACCTAGCCCAACTGGAGATAATGCTATGACAACTTCAAAAAAACAAGACGGTAAAATATGTAAACAATATTTGTAACAGTTGTGGTAGAAACTACATCCACACATATAGCTTTTGTTTTCAACTTTAATATTTGATTTATTTCAATACTTTTAATTCAGTTTCATGAACTTATTCTTCCTCAGTATGTTTTAAAGACAAATTGTGCACCTGTGGATAACCTGAAATAGTTCAAAACATGTAGTTCTATAATGGAGAATACTGATTTGGTTTTTGTCCTTTAACTAAACAGTTGCACTTTTAGCTCCAGCTCCAATTTGCTCCAAGCTGACAAATCACTGTCAGTTTACTGTTGCTATACAACAAAGTTACCATACATGGAGACAAGATTTGTTGTCAACCACAAAATTACCTGTCACTGATGAGTAACAAGTTCCTTCCTCTGCAACCACCCAAATGATGAGTCAGATATTGGGTCCTGAACTTCAAAGACACAGGATGTGAATGTGCTACAATTGTAAACCTTCGCAAGCAGCAATAAATTAGCAGGAAGCAATGGTTTAAGTAAAGGAAAAGGTGGTAAGAGAAAATACACACCAGCAGCCACACACAGGGTCATAAGCTGAAATATCATGATGGAAACTTTAGTGGATGCTGATACAGATGATGATGATGATGATGATGATGATGATGATGATGATGATCATTAGGACAACTGCAGACTGCATATCTTACCTGATCTTTCATAGTAGAATGGTTCTCACAACGCTCCAGCATGATATCTCCAAACAATTCTTTATATTGTTCATCTCCACGCCCACCTTCAACCAGGATATCAAGCTTGGCAATCATTTCATTCTCAAACTGAAATTATAATCAGAATTAGCAGCTACAAACAATTCTGCATTTGGCAGTGGGTATGTTAATGAAATTTAATAACATTGTCTATAAACTTTCAAAGACCAATCCTGGTTGCCATGCGGTCTAAAGCATGTAACGCTGAGGCTGCTTGATTATTTGGATTGCTGGTTCAAACACCACTGATGGACTGACGTTCATTTCTTCTGTCTGTTGTGTGTTGTGTAGGTAGCAGCCTCTGTGATGGCCTGATCACTCACAGAGAGGAGTCCTACCAGACAGCGTGCGTGTGCATGCGTGTTTGTGTGTGTGTGTGTGTGTGTGTGTGTGTGTGTGTGGTGTGCAGGAAATGGAATACAAATCACCAAGACACCAATAAATCCAAGGAGAGATTTATGAATGCTCGATTCAGCCTAATTCTACATATGATGGTTATGATTATGATTCCATACCTCTGAGAAGTGTGCTTTGATATTTGCAGTGTTTCGTTTGGTGTCACCAAAGCTTTCGCTTGACACACGTGAAGAGTAAAACTCACATTGCATCATGTCAAAGAATATAGGGATTGTTGCTTTTCTTAACTCAGTCTCTGGAATTAAGGTCATCTCCAAGAATGGACCAACCAACCCAGGCACAAACTGAATCTTGTACTGACCTGCAGGACAGACAGTACATGATATAGTGTATCACAGTAAGCATCTGTTTAGATAGAAAACTGTTTTGATAATGACTGCAGTGACGCATCAAATGAAGGCTGTTTCCTACAACAAGTTTCTGCCCATCTAAGGCACCTTGATTCTTCAGTTAAGCCCCTGATTCTTTAAGTAAAAATGAAAATCTTAGATTAGGGGAAAACAAAACATTATTTACTAAATTCAGTGTTGTACAAAAATTCATGCCACATACAGATTATTTTATGCAATGACAAGTCACTATAAACCACCAACTAAAATTGCATCCTTTGTTAGTTTTGGATGGTGCTGCTGTTCCTGTTGTTCTTGTGTCATTATCATTACTGTCGTCATCATAGTTGTTGAGCTGCTGCTACTTTTATCAATGGCAACTAGGGGACTTACATGTTGGTACCATCTGAATCTGTGGCCCAACTTCGCAGCATTCTTGAATTTTGGCACTAAATGGATCTTGGTATTACATGGAGGGGAAGATCATATTTATTACCTGATCCCATTATCCCCCAAAAAAGGACCCCTGGCATGCACTGAACAGGAGGTTGGTGTCTCCAGAGCTGGTCCCCACAGTTTGGAGCAAAGAAAAATCTCTTGCTCCTGCAGGAAATTGAATAACAATTCCTCAGCCTCCTAGCAAGTTGCCCACTCATCATAACAGCTACAGTATCCTGACTCTCACAAATGTATCCACTATCAATGAATGCTAATCTAAATTAAGTTATAGTGGTCAGTAATTAGACCAACTGTAGATTATGGCTGTGAAACATGGGTCCTTAAAGAAAGTGTTATACAGAAACTCTCTGTGTTTGAGAGGAAAATATTAAGGAAAATATTTGGGCCAACTAAGGAATCCAACGGTATTTGGAGAATTAAAACAAATAAGGAGTTGGATGAATTAATTAAACACCGGAACACAACAAATTATGTTAAAGCCCAACGACTGAGTTGGTTTGAACACATAAATAGAATGCCTGAAACTAGCATAGTAAAAAATACACAAATGGAAACCATTCACAGGAAGACCAGCTGGAAAACCCATGTCTCGATGGGAAGATATGTCAGGAATGATCTGAAGAAGATGAAGCTTATGAAGTGGGCAGAACAAGTACAGGACCGCCTTAAATGGAAGGATATTGTCGAGAAGGCCAAGACTCTATCGGAGTTGTAGCGCCATGGAGGAGGAGGAGGAGGAAGAAGAGGAAGAGGAAGAAGAAGAAGAAGAAGAAGAAGAAGAAGGAGGAGGAGGAGGAGGAGGAGAAGCAGGAGGAGGAGGAGGAGAAGGAAGAAAGAGGAGGAGGAGGAGCAGAAGAAGAAGACAAAGGATGAGGAGGAGGAGAAGAAGAAGAATCAATTGATGTTACAAGTTCATGCAACACCACTATAAATCACAATTTCAAAATTGCAAACTTTAAAAGTGGCACATATAAAATCATAACTTTATGTAGTTATGTCAGTCTGGTACTAACAGCAAATTATTGTTTGCAATAATTTCAATGACAATACCACCCCATTTAACACCACTAAATATAAGAACTCCAGAGAAGAGCAAAAAGCTAAAACAGTAACAACTATTTTTAAGCCAAAGTTATTAGGGCCTCTGTAGACCTTCAAATGAATATTTCCTTTGGACCATTTCTGGAAACAAATGTACGACATTTCTGATGTTGGGTTTGTGTCTGTCTGCAAGCAGAAGGATGTGAGGCCCCTTATCATTAAGTTGTACACAACACACAGCACGTGTATCCAAATATGGGAAATGCCCAAAGAACACATTCTGAATATTACAACACTGTCAAAAACTTTTACCTATCAGCAACATCAGAATTAAGTTTGTCTCAGCACAGTAAAACTGCAACAGATAAGGAAATCAGGTACGGAATATGTCACTGAATTCTACAACATCCGATCATACACTCAACATGCATAAATGTAGTAATACACAGCACACTTACCAAGGTTGAACCACATGCTGCGAATCTCAAAGCCAGTCTCTCTGCGCATATCCTTATACCTCCCAATAATGCGCGTACGTTTATTTTGGCTAAAGGTATCCAACTGTAATGCTGGCTGAGTCAGGAATGCGATGGCACAATGGAAGAAGTTGTTCCATGCCTGATGCTCAAATGGTTGGAAGAAATAGTCACGTATTGTGTGTGAGAAGAACCGAAGGGACTTTAGGATGACACTGCAAACAATCAAATACATTAAAAATATCACACACACAATTATGTAGTTAATTTAACACTAATTTCCTGTGTTATTCACTGACCAAATACATCAGATTCATTTAGAACCTGAAATGGCTTGACAGTGAACATAACCTACCTTAACCTCTTCCATACCACACACAATGTATTTTGCACTTGTGCACTGGACATTCTTGCTCTCAAATAATTTTGCATCTCACAGGATCATAAAAGATATATGTCTGCTTTCTATGAACAGTTAAAGCAGCAAACCATTTCTGACTCTTCAACAACATAACATAAAAAGAAAATCAGCCACATAATATTACTACATGAAATAAGTCATTTGACCCTGCTGCATAGTTTCATAATTCCTTGAATCTGGATGCTGATACTCCAGAAATCCCGATACCTTGGCAGTTGAGGAAAATAATCCCGAGCGTGGAAGTCCTCCAAAGGCCTACAAGAATGTCTCTACATTGAACATTTTGATCTCTCCTGACCCTTTGTCTTTTGCTCCATCAACTCCTTCAGCTACGAAGACTCCTGATCCACAGACTTCTGGACCTTCAGCATTCCTGGTAGAAACTGAAGGGATTTCAGAAACAACAGGAAGGACTCCTGATGCTCCTGAACAAAGAGGTGAAGGAGATATCCAAACAGAATACTCCTCTGATTTGTGGTGCAGACCAAACACAGGAGCAATAACAACAAATTACCTGTAAGAACTTTGGTCAGTACAGGTAACATTTGATAATTTGGCACACATCCGGTACCATGGGTGCTGGATTAAAGGAATTCTACTGCATATGAAAAATCAGCCACCTCTCTGGCCCGCAGCCTTGAAACTAAGAATCATACCAACATGAAATCTAAAGTCAACCATGACAAAGACAATGTTCTCTTTATTTGTGTGGCATTAACTCTGAGAAGTGATGTGACTGATTAGACAAACAAGGTAAATTGAAGTTGTGACACATAATGTGTGCTACCAGATTATGAAAAGGATGACTATAAGCAAGTAGTGACAGTGATGTGAGAGATGATATTGTCATGAAATGTCCAACAGATAAAAAATGGAAGGACATCAACAAGTTCCTCTTGGCAAAACAATATGAAAATTTGGTACTAGTTTTGATGTTAATGGTATTTACCTAATGTTAATGGTATTTACCTAATGTTAATGGTACTTACCTAATGTTAATGGTATTTAACCTAATGTGAATGCTATTTACCTAATGTTAATGGTATTTACCTAATGTTAATGGATGCAGTCCTATATATAATTTTACTCACCTAATAAATAAACATTCGAAAATTCAAAATCTTTTACTTGTAGATCACAGTTCAACGCAAGTGACATGAACAATGTTAAGGCTTATATAGCTCTTACATAGCAGAAAGTACAGCAGACAAACAAATCTGCTTGGCAGCAAATGGCAAAAATGTGTACCATTTCACATTCTGTATGGGCTCACAAAATGGCAGGATGTTACAATGCATGAGAGGGTTGGGTCTGTTCATAATGATGGAAATTTTACAGAGTACTACCAAATCCTATTCTGAAACAATACCACCTGAAATACTGGAATTCATAATTTGATTTTTTTTACAGTGAGTGAATATCAAAGTTCTGACAAACTTTTCAAAATTTACAGTCTTACACTTGAACATAAAATTTTGAAATATCTAACCTCAAAACCAGAACAGATGAGCCTTTGACTCTGTGGCTGGGCTGTCTGTCTTTACACCATGACACTCTTCTAAAATCCACCAAGTTTGGTACAAAATGCTCCTAGTTCTCTACGTCCAGAAACAGAATATCTGATGTTCTGACAACATTTGGTCCAAGACATGGGTACATCATATCCAATAACATAAGATCTGAGATTCTGACAACATATCTTCCAGTATATGGATACACCATACTCAAACTTCAATACCATGGAAACATAAAATCTTACATTCATTTTATGTTGCTAGCCTCTTACCAGAATGGTTTCATAGCCCAGAAGACTATAGCATGAAAGTAAAAAAAGTGCCCTAGAGTGAGAGCTAAAATGACTGAAAGAGGGTGAACACTCTGTGCAACATTCAGACAACAGAGCAGTGCTGGTGTGGTGCAATAAGATGCAACAAGAAGGCTGGCAATGATCTGTGCAGACCAGGCCAGACTGACTCTGTGGTACCCCCAGCCTCCTACATATTGGGTAACAGGTGCAATATCCCCAGGGGTAAACTGGAGATGGAATGAAGATGACAACAACCCTTATCTGCTGATATGGTTAAAAGAGAAGTGAGTTACACCATCATTCTCCCATATTCCTGTATGGACTTCACTTTACCTAGTATTCTCTAGATAGTATAATCAAGGAAACAATGTGCTGTGAATGTAGGGGGAAATGAGAAGTACATACAAGATTTTTGTGGGAAAATGGGAAAAATCCACTTGGAACACCTAACAAAGGGATGGGAGGCTAAAATTAAGATGGAATGGAGGGAGGTAGATTGTGATTATGAGAGGTGGATCAACATGGTTCAGAATATAATCCAATGGTAAGCCTTTGTACAAATGGCACTGAATCTTCAGGTTCTGCAACCACATAGTTAGTTATAGATATAAAGGGCAGTGTCTTACAAAATACTGAAAAGAAAGGGGATCAAAACAATTCCACAGACTTAAAAATGGGTACAATATCAGTGGCTAATTCTAAAACACACCTGCAGATTTTGATTCTGATCATTCAATTTGGTTTTACTACTTTTCATGAAAATAAGAGACTAAAAACAGTGCCATTCCTTTTTGACAAAATGGCTACCAAAATCTAAAATGGATGTATCAACAGACTTTCTGCATGTACCTAACAGCAATAAAATGGACATGTTTACCTGTTCTGCAGCATTATCATCTCACACCAATCCTTAGGATAAACAGGTTTTGATACCAGGTCCTTGAATACAAGTAAGATCTCCATAAGAAAATCAAGCAGGTCTGTAATTGTCACAAAGTGGCCTATGTACACTTCAAAGTGATGAGCAGTCATCTGTCTGAAAATTGAAATCATCACAGCCACCAATCGGCCCTGCAAGAGAAAGAGATATTTCCTGCATCACAACAGCACAGACTGCATGAACAAGAACATGATCTTTGGATCCATAAGGTATGATAATGGAACTCAAGATTCTAGTTGTGTAACACATCCCCTGTGTGTGTTGGCAGGTTTACATTGGAGAGACTGAACCCTCTGCTGTAGTAAGTGTAAAAGAGCACCAATGGCACATCCACCTTGCACAGCAAACAAACTGGCAGCAACAGCAGAGTGTAGTTTAAATGGGGTGCACCATGTCCAGCTACATGACTAAGTGCCTATCAAAGCCCAGTACATGGATCAGGTCATCAGTGAGGCAATCAAAAGCAGGCCATTCTTCTTTACCTTCCTCAGTTGACTATCTATCTGTCTGTCTGTCTATCTATCTATCTCAGTCTCTTTAAGTCTCACTGTGTTTCAATTACATATACTCATTCCTCCATTTCTTCCCTCCTCCCACTGATCTGTTCTGCTTTCCCTACCTCTAACTGGCTCTACATTTCATTCTGCACACTCCCCTCCCAACACCTCCCCTCCTATTGCCACACTACAACTGTGACCTAACCCATGCCCCATACAAAATGAAACAGTTTCATCCATGCAAATTACTCTTTTTCAATCACTTTGAATATCGAGGTAGCAAGCTCCTCCAAAACATGTTTAAATAATTACCAATCAACATGACATCACACACCAGAGGACTTCAATCTTCATCAGTCACACTGTGAATATAAACTTTGGAGGTTAGGACACACAGTCAGCAATCATTTGCACACTGCAAGCAACAAAAATCAAGTGCCTCCAATTTTCTGAGCCCTGAACTGGAAGTGAGGCAAGTGTACAACTGCAACATATTTCCAGTGGCTTTTCTCTGCCTTCAATTCATTTCAGTTACCTGCAGCAGATATTAAGAAATGACCAAAAACAACATGAGATATGATCAATAAAAGACTGAACTGCTTTAATAAAAGCTGTATGTTGATAGATACAACTTATTAAAGTGTGTCGCCTTCAAAGTAGTTCCCTTCGCTAGCAACACACCGCTCCCGACGTTTCTGCCAACTTTGGAACTCTTTCTGGAATGCTTCTTTCAGAATGGCGACCAACTCCTTTGTCGAATTTTTCTGGATCTTGTCAAATGTGTCGAAACGGCATCCTTTCAAGGTAGACTTCAAATTGGGAAACACAAAAAAGTCCGCTGGAGCCAAATCTGGTGAGTAGGGTGGCTGGGGTACAACAGTTGTTTCGTTTTTTGCCAGAAATTTCACACAAGGAACGACGAGTGAGCTGGTGCACTGTCATGGTGCAACACCCAACTCTTGTTCATCCACAACTTAGGCCTCTTCCAGCGTACGGCTTCCCTCAAATGCTTCAGAACTGCTATGTGACTTCAGCAATCACTCTGATAGTCAAACAGCGATTTTGGAGAATCAAATCATGAACTGCATTGATGTGAACGTCGTCTGTTTACGTGGAAGGTCGTCCACTTTGGGGATCTTCATCAATCGATGTTCTTCCTGTTTTGAAATGACTGTACCACTCAAAACACTGCATTTGGCTCATACATTTGTCTCTGAAAGCTTACTGAGGCATTTTCCATGTTTCAGTAGCAGTTTTCCCGAGTTTGAAGCAAAATTTCACACACACACGTTGTTCTTCCAAGTCCTTCATTTTCACCACCTAAAAAAATCGCAAGCCGGTCACCGCACTTGTTTACTTCAGTGGCTATAGCTCGCTTACTGGCAGTGATAGAGTGATGTGGCAAGCAGCGTTGTGTTACCAACGGTTGCCACTACTCAGTGTCACTAGCCACAGTGTGTTCCGTTCACTGGTTTAGGTGCTGCGTGTTCACTTTGGTCTTTTTTTGATCATACCTCGTATGTCTGTCTAATCTGAAGATAAACACTGGCTATAAAGGTCACTGATTTATAACACACGTCATTCGGTACTGTGACATAGCGTAGTGTTGAACACTTTAACATCCACACTCACTCACAGCAAAATAGACAAGGCACAAAACTAATATTCACTGGAGATCAAATATGTTAGTCTGCACCTTGATATTAGCACAGGGTTTTTTGGGCGGATGTTACATATTCATAAACACTAACTTAAACTGTGCAGTAATGTCATTTAATTGCTGGTTTCATAAGTTACATGCACAGCAGTGGCATGGCCAGAAGTGCAATTCAAGCAGACACTTGTAATTTTTCCATATTCTGTTGTATATTGGCATTCTGATTTGAAAGGTGTGGTTTTAAATATGACTGTAGACAAACAACTTTCCTACTCTTGTTCACAGAGAACTATCAAACAATGAACAATAATATCCCCTAAACCTAATGACTCTTCGGGCATAAACAAGAAAACACAATTTAACACAGTTCAGGTAAGGGCTGTGGATGTGGTCTGATCCTAAAGCATTCATTTGACACTAATTCTAGGATTACAAACTTACAACTAAAGGACTTTCTCGATCCATTGCTATTGTACTCTGGATAACAGTTCGCAGAACAGTTAGCATTATTTCTTTGACATCTGGTCCTGTTGGTCCGATATCACTACGAAACAGCAGTTCCATTATATCACTAAGAATCTTCACACAAAGTTCAACCTGCCAAAAGATAAACAGTTCATGACAGGACAATTCATATTGAGCATTACAACTGTAAACACTAATCTTAAAACAAAGTTCAATCATCTTCCCACCAGCAGGAACAGTTAAAAATTCCATGCACATTTCTATTGCCAACTTCCAATTAACACACAAACACACACACACACACACACACACACACATATATATATATATATATATATATATACACACACACACATATATGTATGTATCTCAGATTAATAAACATTAAAGACAGTGAACTCCCACATTATTTCAATCCAAATTATCAAACCAACCTTACATGCAATGAAATGTGAACACAACAGATAAACAATCTCCTACAAGTTAAGGAGACTGTGTATCTATTGTGTTCACATTTCACTGCCTGTAAGGTTTGTTTGACAAATTGAATTCTGCATCATGCATGGTATGTAGAGTATTCATATCCCATATTTTTTTCAGTTACTTGGCATAAGTACAGGCAGGAAAATACAGCCAGCAGAAACAATGTGCCTGAGCAACTGACATAATTTGCCGGAGTCAAACATATGCTCAGGTACCAAAACGGCACTGAGGTTAAGAATGTGTGGGACCACAATCCGTGCATGCCTTAATGGTGTTAAGTTTTCCTTTTTTGTGTCCCACAAACCTTTATAACTACAGACACTCCCCTGAATTGTGCAATTTCAGACTGACACAATTTTTAAAAGAGCACATAGAAATTGAAATAACAACATTTTTGCAACACATGCCTCATTTTTCCTTGTGGGAACAAAGGCATAATGTGACAAAGGTGGATGAAGAATACTGCTGGGTGATATGACAGGAAGTGGGACAAGCATGCCATGGCCAGTCAGGTTCCAATATGTTTGAGTTTGGATTTCAGCTGGACTCCATTGTCTATACACAAACAACTGACCATACATACACTCAATCGTGTCTTGTGAAAAATTTGACCTTGTCAGCGTAAGTTCAGGAGTGTCTGTACAATATGTACAGTCTGCATAGTAGTCCACATCCATTATACAGTCTTCTGTGTACAGTAACACATCAAAATTGTAAAAAATTACCGATGTTTTGTAGGAACATGCCGCTTCCTTTGTCCTCAAGAATATGGCCACTTCAACACTGAGGGTAGGTAGACTGCTGGAGTCTGATTTTTTTCTTTGCCACCAGACTGTTTCTGGGGCACACCCAGCAGTTTAAGAAATGAATAATGAAGGTTCATGCTCCACATTAATGTTTCTCAACTGGGTGTCCACCTCTTGTGCCTAAAGGGCCTGCAAGCTTAGTAGATGCTGCCTGGTAGAATAATGCTCTTTCCTTCATGGATCTTCTAATCTTAGTCTTACTGTCTTCATTGCTAGGAATATTTACAATAAATTTTTGCAATAACTTCACCAATGCCACTCAGATTATTTGTGCTGCAGATTTATTTTCCTTATTTACATTTGGGTATGGCAGTCAAATTAAATTCCTTATTGCTGGATCAAAACAGTACTATCAAGATCATCATCTTCCTCCATGGATTAAGTCGTTTGACCTGTTCCAGCATCGACGCATTCCCATCGTTTCCTGGGGCGTCCACGGTCTCTTCTTCCTCGAGGTTTGTAGTTGACGGCATGTTTCGGGAGTCTGGTGTTGTCCATTCTTTCAAGGTGGTTGATCCAGTTTTGTTTGTATTTGAGTCTAACGTCTTGTATTCCAGAGATCTCTAGTTCTTTCCTTATGACTTTGCTTCTTATTTTATCAAGTCTTGTGTATCCTGTAACACTTCTTAGAAAGCGCATCTAAGCAGCTTCTAGGCGAGTCATGTCTCTCTTCGTGGTTACCCATGTTTCGCTGCCATAGAGTAGTGATGGTCTAGCTACAACTTTATAAAATTTCATTTGTGTATCTGTACGGATTTTGTTTAAGTGCTTTCTGATAGTGTCGTATATTCCTTGAAATCTGTTTATTTTTTTGCCAAAATCTGGTTCACCATCTAAACTCAGTTCGCATCCCAAATAATTAAATTGTTAAATTGTTAAAGAGAGGCCAGACTAAGAGAGACAAACTGGTCCTCCAAGAATGGGGATTTTGCGGATGGGTTGGTAACCCTCCCAAGAAAAACAAAGTACTCATAAGCAAAGACGCACAGCCTTGGATATCGGCAGATTAAACTATCAAGATAAAACAGTTTTTCTAGGTACAAACATATTGCAGAATCTATGGGAAACAAAAAGTCAGCGGCAAGATCCTCACATGCAAGGCATGAAAAGTACAGATGGCACGTAGGGAATGCCCAACACACCAGATAGACCACCATATTTGAAATACTGGAACTTTGCCACATGGGCAAGTGGAAAGGGTTAATATTAAGTACTTGTATGGTTGATATTTGCAAATATTACAAATTTAATGTCACTCAAGTTGTGTTGAAGTGGTACATATGTAGAGATCAGCTCAACCATTCAAAACACTGGTAATGATTTTTAATGTTTCAACATACTGTAGTCAGTATAGAGAATAGGCAACATGCTAGATTACTTATGAGATCATGGTTTGATTCCCAGCGGGAGTGGGAGATTTTTTTCTTCTCCCAAGCATCCACACTGGCTCTGGGGCCCATCCAGCCTTCCATTTAGTGGGTAACAGGAGCTGTTTCCCTGGGGGGTAAAGCAACCAGGGCGTGATGCTGACTACTCACACCCATCCAGCGATGAGGTTAAGACTGAGTGGAGCTACGCTTTCACTCACCTCCACTTGCCTTCATGGCATACACAAGGACAATTCTACCTTTAATTTAACATAACACTACACCACTGTTTCTCACATTGTGGTATGCACACCACTACAGGTACTAGTATGTGGCCTTACTAAAAAATCAAAATGGAAAATGTGATAAAAATCTAAAAAACATAAATCATAAGCCACATACATCTGCTAATATGCAGCACTGCTGGCAACATTATATAACTCAACCCTGCTGTCTGCCAGTCTTTCCAATTTCAGTCTTTTTTATTTAAATATACACACTAATTTATGTGTGTGTGTGTGTGTGTGTATATGTACACACATACTGCTGGTACATTGAAATTGTCAAATTTCATTAGTGGTACACCACCGAAAAAGTTAGAGAACCCACGCACAGCAGTGTAATGCCAAACTTATAAAACTGAAGTAAAATAAACTTTGTGACTCACCTCCTCAGAGTGCCCACGATCAGTGCTCAGCTTGTCCTTGCTGGCTCCCAGCACCTTGGCAACCTTGGCAACAGACTTAGACTTGTTACGGAATTCAACACCAGCCCGACCCTGATAGACACCAGTCAATACTTCAACTAATGTGTCAAGCTACTGTTACATCCTTCCATTGTTTAAACAACCTATTACACCATAAATTCCTTTCCATACCACATACAAAAGCCAACATGAAGTCTAAATCTTCATGGTTGACATTCTTAAAGCTTTATCGTAAGTTACCTAATAAAAGACACATTTGGTTGCTGCCAGTTGGTAAAGAAATCTAGCATATCTTTTACCAGGTAACTTATGAAGTCTAAGGTCACATAATTTTTTTTACGAAACCATTTATATCTGTCATAACCATATGTTTTCAGAATACTGATTTACAAGCCCTGTTTGCACTACTATTCTATTGTGTTCAGCTCGGCAGGAACAAACCGTGCATTATGGGTACACCAAGTTTCAGAGATACTGACAGTTGTCACATGACACTCCATCAATGGTCATTCCCTTCCCACACTGCAATGACACTGAACAACATCTGTGATTTTCGTAGCAGTGATAGCACACAGCTTGGCAAACATGTACTAACATTAAAGATTAATGTGCTGACAGCCATCTTCTCTTCAACCGTGATGGTGGGATTATTCACACTGTTACCTATCTACAACACTACATGGAATTACATCCCAGTACATTGTGATCTGGGGGCATTTGGTAGTGCAGTTGGTTGAGTCACTGCGCTACAAGCCAGAAGATTGTGGGTCCGATTCTTGATGATGTCAGTGAAACTCTTCATTGACATAATTCTTCCAGCCGCACTATGGCCTTGGGGTCACCTCAACTTCTAACAGAAATGAATACCAGGAATATTTCCTGGGGGTAAAGGCAACTGGTACACAGGGCTGACAACCTTACCACCTTCATAAGCCAAATGTCTTGAAATATGAGAGCCTAAACCTCCTGGAACCCTCAGGATCTGTCCAGGCCTGTATAGGGATTGCTTTACCTATCACACTGTGGTCTAAATTCAGTAACACTGTCCTTTAGTTCAGATTTCTTTGTACAATTCCTTTTATAAATCCTAACAATAATAAATCTATTACAGCGTATCATGACATATAAGGAGACCAGACAATCTGTCCACCTAAATCCACTGACTTGGATAATCATTTGGAATTTCTTTCACTGGTATTTGAACTGCATACCAGTATATAACTCTAGATTCTTTTGATCCCACCAGAAAAGATGACAGTTAATAAAAAATGTATATCTCTGCAAAAAGTTGCACCCCCACACTACCACACTGAAATACAATAATTTAAATTACATCACAGCTAGCAACAATAGTAAAATCCTAAAGCTACTAAAACTTAGTGGCCCCAACTACACAACAGTTGTATGCAATTCTTTATGCATGCTTTTCTACTCCTGCATGAGTTGACAGCTATAGTAGTGCTTTGTATTCGCTCCAGAAATTGTTGTACAAATAGCAAACAAATGAAAATGGATTGATGTTATACATCTTCTGTGCAATATACATATGTCAATGAAGGAACATACTTATTTCCAACAAACTGCACATCTGTTGGTTAATGTGTATATATTACTACATCTCCAATGTGTTTTGGCTACAAATAATAGCAGTTCTTAGGGAGACTACTGACACAAAAGAGCATTTGATAATAAAACATATTGTCGATTGCATTTGGTATGTAATACATCATACAGTTAAGTGTTTAAAATATCAGTATTTGATCTTAAAGACATAGTTATCAAAACCAGGTTAAAACGTGGCACAATATTTGTGTTCAAGACTATTTATGTTTCTTTGCATCCAAACATATAAAGGCAAATAGTTCTCTTTGATCCTAGATGGATCATAAAACCAGCATAGCACAAACATTGTATCCTTGATAGGAGTACATACTTCACTTTGTACAGAGTGAACTGTTCTCCTGTCAAGTATAATGCATGAACAGAAGGGCCTAAAGGGTCCAAAAAGCAAAATACCACTGCCATAAAATTATAACAAATGAATATCAAGGCATAAAGGGTCTTAAAAAAAACCCATGTTGCCACCAAATTGCAGCAACCTGGGGTATCCAAGAAACAACTCTGGATAGCATGACAGGGAAGTATTCTCTCCTGGCACTAACATTATATTTTCCTATCCTACAAGTAATTTTACCCAACGTATCCTGGCACAGGAAAGAAAAAGAGTCCAAGCCATCATCATATTCTTAGCCAGTTAACAATTAAATGTACAGTTTAACTGCTCTATCCAGTATTACCCCAAAATTCAAATGATTGCTGCTACAGATCAAGAACAGTCCAGACAGTCATTTTCTAAAAAAATATGTTTACTCTAACCATGCTACAAACTACTACAAACAGAACAAGGAATCTGATAAAGGCTAGACATACAAAAGATCTTCCCATTCAATTATTAACAACTCTTAGCTTAATAGTCAAGGCCCTGTCCATGTTTACAACAAACTGGGAGGTTATGTGAAAAACCTCAAGGATAATGTGACAACAGGGAAGGGTTCTCTCCCAGTGTTACTGATATGCAGAGTGTTATCCTGTCAAGTGTACATTGTTTGTGCTACACTGGATTGATGGTCCCACTATGAAAGAAGAGAACTAGTTGCGTTTAGATGTCTAGATGCAAAGAAACATAAATATGCACTAACACAAATATAGTGCAATTTGAACCTAATTTTAGTAAATAATTGTTTAATATCATATACTGATGTTTTATAAACAATTTTATAGTGTGATCACTTACATACAATTACTGACAACAAATTTTAGCATCAAATGCTCCTTGGTGTCAACAGTCTCCCTAAGGATGGCTGCTATTAATATTCAACTAAACATGCTGCACAAGTAGTAATATACATGTTAACAAGGAGATGTGCAATTAGTTGGAAATAAATAAGTATTCTTGCATAAATGAAACTAAAATTTAAAAAAATATATAGAGAACATAAATTCGAAGAATGCACCATACTGAATTCATATAATATTGTGTCCTGATTATTTTCTCCTACAAATCTAAAGCTCAAATTTGTAAACACTTTTTCTAATACATTACAAAATTTCTGACCAGGCATACACTGTCATATCAAGTACCTATATGTGTGCAATTATCAAGCACAAAATGCAAATAAAACTGATGGATTAAAACAGTAGTCATATAAGGTAGAGAAAAGAGACACAGCTCAAAATGATAAACGAGGGTCCCAAAGGTAAAAGCCGACACAGAGAGACCTACAAAATCTAACAGAGAGATCCTGCCAACCATCAAACCTCAAGATAGGATTCAAGTACCAAAACCTTGTGAAGAAATAGAACCGTATACCTACCAGAATACAAGGGAGGAAGATCAGTTTGACACACTTGATTTTACACTACACATGTAAAAGTCCACACTACATGTTTTGACCATTTTCAGGTCTGCTCTGCTAAAAGAATCACTGCCATAGTTGCGCTATCTTTATTGATGAGTTCTCTTTATGGCGATGTTCTTGTGCCAAGCCTGAAGACACATGTGTGCATGCATACACACAAACACGCGAGCACACATGCACACACACACGCGTGTGCATTCACTGTGAATTCCACAGATCCAAAATCTAGTCAGTGTAACAGCAGGATGTGGAATGAGCCATAAAAACCCAAAGATACAAAATATACAGTATGAAGTTTTACATGTATTTCACATACAATATTCAAAAGCTACACCAAATACATTATACATGGCTGATAATAATTTGATGGACAATTAATTGACTCAAACATGCAGTCTGTGTAGCATACAGCAAAGTTGTGTCCAACTGGATCTACCTTCGATACACTGTTAATTCACACAAGTGGATGCAGTCCAGCAAACATCTACAAGACTTTAGCATTTATACAAAAGACATAATTCTTGGGACCAATAAAACTGCATCAAATCCCCAAAAGATTGGAAATTAACCTGGAAAAATATGTTCCTGAGCTCTGATATCAACCACCCTGTTCAGTCTCCTTTCCTTATATGGCAAAACAGTCTATGTGTCCACCACGTGTTCAAATAAAAAGTTTTTTACTATGAGCCTAGCCCCAGGCTGTGTCAGAGGTGAGGCCCCAAATGAGGACTGTGCCTATACAACACACTGGCTGGTCAAGCCCCTCAAACACATCATGTGCAAAGACAGATGGTTACTGAGCATACAAGAATTGCAGAGTGGCACATAAAACTAAAGTACTTATCCCATTAAAATTCTGTTCATCAAAAAACCCACAAGGACAGTTACTGAACTAAATACAGGCCTTTATGTTGAGACACAAGCATCCGACTACAGGCTGTGACATTACCCACATCATACTGCACACAATACAACCAAAAAGTACGTCTGTCTCTACTAAAAGGTTCGTGCATCACACCACACTTGCACTTTCAGATATATTAAACTTGGCTACTGGCTACTTTAACTGAGGTTCTCATAATTTCCCCATCTTTGCAGACAAACACTAGCATCCAAAATTTCAGGTTTCCACTGCAGTGTACCTAGGAAGTTGAGGTCTTTGCTCTTCTGGGTTTTTAGGCAGTGTAGGCAGGTAGTTGTTGACTGATGTTTTGTGAGCATATTGGTTCCATCTTCAATGCTTTCACCTGTTCCAAAATATATTCTTTAACTGCTTAACCCCTGAAGGTGAGAATGACAGGCTGTCCCAAAATGTCAGTAAACAACTACCAACAAATGCTGCATAAAAAGTCAGAGCAGTGAAGACCTCAACTATGAGAGTAGCTTTAAATAAACCACAACTGCCACCGTTCAGTTTTCCTACAGCCTGATTCAGTGGCACTTTACATGGAACTGATAACAAGCTAAGAGTCAACTAGCTGCACTTGCGTTCTACACAGCCTGTGGTTCACTAAATCACTTAAGAAACCCCACAACACATGATCCAGCACCGTAATCTATAACATGCAGAAATGTAACACCAATGTAGATTTAACCCACCCATGCCAGAGAGTTTCACACTTTCACCTTTCATTACAACACAACAGGACCAGAAAAACTTTTATGTTACAAAGACAAACTCAATTTTATACTGTATACAGTACAGCAGAATTCCTTTAATCTGGGTGTCAATACTCCAGAAATCCTGATATTTTGACAATAAAATGGTCCCAAGTGTGGAAGTCCTCCGAAATGGCTATCAAGACTGTGTTCACATCAACCATTGTGATAACCCCTGATCTGTCTCCTGCTCTATCAACTCCTTTAACTATGAAGACTCCTGACCCACAGTCTCTTGGTCATGCTGCCCCTGAACCAGCAACTGTAATACTCCTCTTATTAGCTGTACAGCCCACATGCCAGAGCAATAACAAGTAATTACCTGTAAGAACGGAGGGCAGTATGAATACTGTTTGACTGTTTGATAGTCTGGAATATTTGATAATCTGGCACCTGTCTGGTCCCATGGGTGCCAGATTAAAGGAATTCTACTGTGTTCATTAGCAAACCATACTGGAGACGCAGCAAACCAATGACAAGTCTACATTTCAATATTTCTGCAGACTTGGACCTATCAAACACAGGAATATTTCAAGGCTTAAAATTATGACTCAAAAACATACGAATATTTTACCTTCCTACTGCCCAAACAAAACTCAGGAATCACATGATAAATTTTTTGAGGAGATAAGACGTGCCAATTCAAATTCAGAACATAACATTTCAGAGAACCACTCTGTCTCCATCATGAAGGGCGATGAGACAAAACTGGGCCCTTGCAATGACTATGAACTGTCATGCCAAATTGTATCAGAAAATGTTATCACATGCAGTTACTGCGATTAACTTCAAATCTCAAATAATTATCAAGTCCTCACTTTTGAAACAGGGGTATGACACTGCTCTCTCACCTTAAGCTGACACAGACTAAGCATGCACACAGTGCTTAAGAGATATTCAGGGCAAACACAGAGAAGGTAAAATGCAGTTGGATGATACTGTGTAATGGACAGCATCACAGTTTGTAATCTGCACAAAATGAAATTACAGAGATGAACCACAGGAAGGTGGTATATGTAGCATAAGAGAGGGAAAAGAGAAACCCAGCCAGAAAACCTGAAAGGAGAAGTCACATTCAAAGACTTCAATGTACACCATAAAATAATATTACAACAAAAGTCAAAGGCATAGGTCACGAGAATGTGGAGTGAATTAAAAGGGTTCAGGATAGGGTTCTGTGAACAGGTCTCGTGAGGACAGCAACAAATTTTTCAATACCATAAAAGGTTAGAATTTTCTTAACCTCTGAGTAACAATCAGCTTCCAATAATCACCTTGTTCAGGAGAGTTAGTTTGAAGAAAAACATACTTAAACAGATAGTAAAATTACCAAAGCAAACACAGTACATCCTACAGATCATACAAAGCAAAATCTACAGCCATTTAAATGCTACACAGTTATCGCACACAAATGAAAACCATAACAAAACACATAATGCACACCACATACTACAAAGAATTATGTTAAATAACTGTGTTTTTGAAAACAGCTTCTAATAATACTAAAAAGAAATCATCATACGTGAATATATAGCGCGGACAATTTTTCAAGTACAGTTGAACTTATTTATAATGAGCACAGGTTGTAATGTTGTAATGGCTGTGGTGAACAAATGAAATCTATGCAAATTTATGTAGAGACATTTCATGTACACAATAAGCAAGCTTCAGCAATATATCAAACAAATTTTGTCCAATCAGCACTGTCTCATGCATGGATAATCAGCCTCTTCAACATTCAATCTCCCCTTCTGATTGGTCACTTTCTTGGGTTCGGAAGTTCAACTTCCTCTGCAGGTCAGCTTGTGACCAAAGTGTTACTGAAGGAAAATCTCTTTGTCTAAACCAGGAATTCCCATGTGGAAATTTGTTTTTGCTCTACCTGCCCACAAGCTGCGGTCATCATTTTACAGCTGCCAGGTGATTCTGAACAGAGGTAGGCATAGGGCAAGAGTAATGGCACCCACTGACTCCCCTAAAATTAAGACAATGATTTCCACATGAAAGACTGTGATCATGGGGTTAATGGAACTCATATGCTTACAACTTGAAGGGAAATTCTGTGGCCTGGTCACACAAATAAGTAGAGTTTTTGCTCTTCAAGAAGCCACACGTCAGCAAACAAAAAAAAAAGTCTGTCAAAAAGGCAAAGTTCACCCTACAACCTGCCCTGAAGGCACAGTGGGGGAGCAAAGGTACAGCTATACTCTTCCTTTAACCTCAGTGCTAGATGGGGTGAGTGGTTAATGTTACACCCTGTCCGCTGTACCCCGAGAATTACCCAGTACCCAGTGTATAGGGGCTGTCTACCCCACGGACAGTCTAAATGGGTGTAGAAAATCTCGCCCCGCTGAGATCCAGTACCTTTATTGTCCAGCCCGTAGCGAGTCACTACACCATCTCTGCTCTCCCAGAAGTGTCCAAAGAGTGGAGACCTGTTGTTTGGTAGACAGGTACTTTTGCAGAATCTGTCCAACCATGGTTACAGCTCATCCACTGCTGCTATCATTCGTGATGAAAAGGGTTTCTGTCATGTATCATTTAGTGATATCCAAACTTGGGGCCAGTTTCAAGGATGGGCAAGCAAGGCAGTCACACCCACCCCTGATCCATGTGTTGCAGGGACATCAAACCAACTTTCGTATTTAGTGAAAAACTGTTACAGCTTCCCCTTGTAGTCTGTGTGAAGTGAAGTGCGAACAGAATAATGTTATGCGTTTTCAGTAATGCGATGATTGTGCTGTATTCATTTATGATATTTGACACACACTGTCTTTATCAAATTGTTGTTACCATTGGAATTGGAAGATAATCATGTTGAACTACAGCTGAATATGATTATAATGACATCAGTTTATGCAACACCCTGTCTATAACATCAGATATTATGTGGTACCAATTAATTTGTCACTGTTAACCGTAACATCATACCCCTCAGACACAACAGCAATCATTCATAATGACACAAAATATTCAGTCCCTTCCATGATGTTATAACCAAGTATGACTGCATTAAAAATTCATTCTTGACTGAATGATGGTGAATTCCAGGATGGCTTGCAACTGGGAGGAGACTTACATGTGTTTCAAGTGACTGCATTTCTCATGTCAAGTTTTTGCAAGGAACTTCATATAAAGAAAAGAAATAGGTAGTCGACAGACAAGACCAGAAGCATGAAAACTGTAAAATCAACCAGGCAGTGTTACAGCACTGGAGTCAACCCTTACAGCTGTACTTAACCAAATTCACCACAACAATGCACATGCTCAATCAGCCCTGCTGCTGTGACAGTTTACTAGTCTAAGGCTCCTTACACACAATATATTGCTCCCTGTTAATCTCCTCTGTTCTATAAACTTAGAGTAAAACTTCAAAGGCAAAATATTTGTTGGTATGGAAATAAATGAATGGAAGGCAATGGAGCAGCTGCTGGCAACAGAAAAATTGAATCAGAGTGGTGTTTACAGAGGAGGATACTTTGAAAAGGGATTGAACTTTCATCCCCAAAAATACATTATTCCACACATTATTTTTATGACATCTGACCTCATATATACAGTTAGACTGTACAATAAAAAAAAATCATGGACTTATTCATTAGCTGCAGTTCATAACCTGGTGAAAGAAAAACGGTGCTCTGACAATGCATTCACATTTCACATTTAAAACAATGATGAGCTACATGGATGAGAGGAAATGCCTTACCATTCTTTCAAGACCTGTCTAACCAAACAGTCCAGACTATTATGAAACCATGCAATTCGTAGAGTATCAGCAGTAATGTGCTCCCCCCAAGTAACAATATGTACAAAACACATTTGTTATTAAGACCTATTATATGCACACTAACATGTCTAAGACACAAGATGCTGTCAAGATTGCCAAGGCTGTTGGAGAGAAATCAGCAAGCACATACATTCAACATGTACAATTAATATACAAACACAATGCACACAAGTCAAAGTGGTCACCACAAATGTACAGAAACATACAGCACACGAGACAGAATAAATATGTCTATTAGTTCACCTCAATGTTTCAGCAAGATCACTGGGTCACACAAGCATGTCACTTATTGTTCAAGCAAACATACTCTAAGAAAAGCAATATGTCACACACAACTAACTGATCATGGCAATGCACAAACTTCTTAAGGACAATGTAGTAATCTACTCATTATACAGGCTTTCACAATTTCCTGGTCGGTGTTGATCAAAAAAAAGCATTTTGGATTGTGACACCTTGAAGCCGATGTTTTGGAGGAATGTGCTTCCTCCATCTTCAGGGGAGCAAAATACATTCAAGTGGACAGTGAAGTGATTAAAGAGGAGGAACTGGGTGACTATACAGATAGGTCAAAAGAAATGTGGTCAAACAGCCAATTCCTCTCTACAAAGATATCAACTTATCAGCCTACGAAATGTCAAAATCCAGATGGCTGTCACCTAATATGCTCATTACTTCAGCTAGTAACAAAACTAGGGGATTACTACAATAACAAATACAATAATATGCCACAATGGAAATTCCTAAGAAATGCTATAATGAGTAGCTTATTTAGTGACTGATACTGGAGAGAAACGTTTTGAGTCATGACGGTACAGCCAGTAATGGAACTGGACAGTTTCTCATCACCTCCAGATCAGGCCCAGGGCCCAGCCAACCCCATACATTATGCCTAAGATCAGCTACTCCCCTTGGGGAGAGGGGGGGGGGGTTAAAAACAAGAGCATTAGGCTTACCCCTCACCACCACTAGTGCAGACTTATATAGAAGTGAGTGGAGCATTACCATCGTAACCTTGTATGTGTCCTAAGTGTAATCCTTAGGCTCAGGAGCAATTTCACCTCCACTTTCAAATATTACGCTAACAAGCTTTAAAATTGTTATGTACAATATACATTAGTGCATGCACATTTCTTAGTAAACAATCCTGCATACACAATGTAATGAAAATTAGCCCCTTTGATGTTAAAATCTGACAATATATACTTATATATTTGTTTGTTTCTAATTTATTTAACAATGCTGTCAGTAACTTGCATTATATACAGTCAAATAACTGCAATGTAGTGAATAATGAAGGAATGTCGAAGGAAGCAATCACAGCCTAATTTCAGGTCAAACTCTGAAATTAGCCAGGACAGACTAAGAAACAGCACCAACAACATCAGCCAGAATAAATCTATGTCCTTCACTAAAATCAAGCACCTCCCAAATAAAAGTGTCGAGTATTATACCTGAGAACATGGCTACATTGACATTGTCAAAACAAACTGTAAATGTAATTTTATTTTCCAGGACTATTTAGAGCAAGACACAACCAGAGCAAGCAGTAAAAGGAGCAGTCAGTCTGGTTGAGATGGAAAATGTGTATATGCTGCCCATAAATATCTGCCTGCATGATTGTGAGGGACACCAAAAACAGGGCGGTGTTACTGTGTGAGGAAAGATGGCTGCAACATGACAGGAAAAAGTTGGTAATTACATTATAGAAATGAATAAAAATTGCTATCATAAGAGGGTAAGGGTACATGCAGACAGTGGCGGAGCTAGGTTTTTCGGAACCTGGGGTGAGTATTCACAGTGGCCACCCCTTCCAAGAATTACAAATTGTACAAAACTCACAACAATTTATTGAATTTCTTTTTATTTGGCTCAACACTTCAAAATTTCTTGAGCACAGCAAACCAAATTTTTTCATTGAAAATATTAATTTTCCACCTATTTGGCTGCATCTTGGACTCTGTTCCCCAGGGCAACTGCACCATTCCTGCCAGCTATGCCAACGCAATGTTAATGGATGGACAGAGATGAATGGAAAATGCTGTCATTAAGAAAGAAAGAGTGGACACAAATACAAGAGAAATGCTTATGGAGGCCTAGCCATTAATGGAAAATGCAAGAGTGGATGCAGATACAAGTGCTTATGGGACAACAGGAATTCAGAGAAAATGTGTGTCATAAGACAACCCACCCTTATGAAGCATCAGTGGGTACTGGTGATGAATACCATGAGGATGGTTATTCTGAGAACAGGAATTAAAATAAGTGCTGTGATCTGGACCTGGACTACCAGTGCCGACAGTGCATTCAGCTGAGAATAACACCGTGGATGTTCAAGTGTATGTACATGTTAAGCACATAATCAAACATATCATTATACATCTCTGGTCTTTGCTACAGGAATGTTTTGAAATACTGTCTCCAGTTCAATTCAACCTAAGAAAATTAATAAAACAGAAATCCACCTTCCCTCAGATCAACAGCTTCTTGACAAAATCTGTAAAACCATATGGCAAACAATCCTATTTAACATAACTCTTAACCTTTATCACACAGAAACTGGAGATTTAAGTCCCCCATATTGTGGTACTGGCAGGGAGAATTTAAATGTGGGTTTTAAATTGAAATGTACCAAAAAAAAAAGTCTGTATCTTGGAATTATTCCTGATAAAGAAACCTAACTATAATGATGTGAAAGAAAAATACAATACCAAATTCTGGGCTATTATAAAGTGTCTTCAAATCTATACAGATTCATGAAATAAGCAAAGACATTGCTGTAAGTCAACTTACATTTCAGTCCTTCCCAAGTTGTGACAGAACTCTGATTAATAAGTTTACCTGTGTATGGTAAACACAAAAACATGGGTCTGTACAAAGACTAATGTTACACTTTCATTATATAAATCTGGCAGTGGTATGGTTTCATCTTGGCTGAGCACACACGGCACTACAGCTGGCCTGTTTTCAGCATGCTCAGCACACCTCTAGGAGAGTAATTTGATTGGCTTGTGTATTTGGTTTTCCTCTGGGTTGATTAATTTTGATGTTCCATTGTATTTATTTCCAACGAACTTGGAACAAACAAAATTTCTGGTCTATTTTCCTACCAAACAATAATATAATAATGCAGATATTCACCACAGTTACAGCCAACATGTGACAAGATAATTTTCTTATCCACTTACATAGTCTCTGAATATTAGCTATACCATACCCTTTCTTGCCATAGTCCATGCACTGACAACAGACTTACACAATAGCAGGTTTTTTAGCATTCTCACAATCATTACAGAAGCTGAATTCTGCTGGTGGTTTACGTATATTAACCTTTAGGCACCATGCATCCTATATATAGGACAGACGTACCGCTACTCCCCAGAGTATTCTTTTTATATATTTATTCAACAAATTATTTAATTATTTTTTTAGACTCTCTCTTGCCATCTTTGTTTATTCCTCCACAAAATGTTGTGTATCTCCTAATGTTACCCTTCTTGGTTCGTAAAATATTCAAATTTTCCATAAATGGTGTGCTAAGCTGTAAATGTCCAGCTTCAGGGCCAAAGGGTTAATGAACACATCATGCTTATTTTCCCAAATCTTGGCAGTCAAGATATCCCATAACCAAACATGTACATCACACTGTTCTAATTTTAGTGTATTACTGTTAAATCTCCTCATCCCTTGATAATCACATCTAAAATTCTCATTATCTCTTCCATAGATGCAGACAGCTCGAGTCTAGGTCATAAAACAAACCTGGACAAGGGAAGAAAGAACATGGCTGACCCCTTAAACTCTCCTAATTAACCTTTCACTAGTTGTCACCTAAGCTGCAATTTGCCCATACTTTCCCAGACATACACACATACCACAGACAGTCATGCTGCATAGTGTTTATGTGTCCCAGGAATGTGTTGCCTAACTTTGAAAAGCACTAAGTCCACAAATAAATTTTTAGACAGACTATGAAGCTGGGTACAGGCAACATTCAGCTTATGTTAGAAAGCAAAACCTCAATACACAGTAAACTGCTTACTGTCAAACAGCGGGCACAACGGTCTAATGGTGGACCAGTCAGCTTTCATTCCATCCTAATGTCAAGCCTCATCTATACTACTACACCCAGAAAAAACATGTCTTTTCTACAGTGGTGTCAGGAAGTTGTCAGTGTCTGTCACTGCCAAGTAAGACTGAATAATGGGTGCAGTATGTATTACTCTCTGTCCCAAGTAAGGAAAGAGGGCAGAAAAACAGTACCCAATTTAGAATACATCCACAAAGTATACATATTACATCTGCAAACCATTGAGATTTCTTTTTAAAAAATATATCAGAATTTCACAGGTGCTGCTATCTCACCTGAATTCTACCTCAGTTTTCTCTCAAATTATTGTTACCACCTCCTTCTATGGTAGCTCAGTGTCACTGCACAATAAGTCTGCATTACCAGAATCCCTACACACAAGTAACTCCTGTTGTATGCTTTCTTCTGGATAATTCCCCAGCATCCGAATTTTATATGCCTACATTTGGGAACACTCTGTTCCATCTTCATAGGCAGGTAGGTGTGAAGAATGACTAGGTTTGAGAAATGTTGGGGTTTTTATACAGGAAAAGGCTCGGCTCGAAAATAGCCTGAGCCAAACCTTTTCCCGTATAAATACCCCAACATTTCTCAAACCTAGTCATTCTTCACACCTACCTGCCTATGAAGATGGAACAGAGTGTTCCGAAACATCCGCATATAAAATTTAGACACTGGGGAATTACCCAGAAGAAAGCATACAACATTCAGAACATGGCAAAAGTTTGAAATCAAGAAAGTAACTCCTGTTCAGTACAGTCTTTACTGCTCAAAATTGTATCATGCATCATAAGGAGACAACTATATTCTGTTCAGAGTAACACTATGTACCACTCCTGCCAACTAGCATTAACAAGAATACATGGGTAAGGGTTTGTGTCCAAACTGTTGACCCTTACTCTCCACTCCTACCATGAACACGTAAAAAATTTCTGCCTATTTCAGTCTTCCTTCTGACTGAATCTTACACTAGCCATTCTACCATGCATCTACTTCAGTTTCAATATTTATAATCTTACATGCCACTTGGATAGAAAATATTGATGCTACTATAAGTCCACAGTATCTACAAAAGCTCTGTCAACAAAAATTATACAATTTCACAAACATGATTCATATCAGGATGCAACTTTCTATGCTGGTCTTCAACATTTTAACAGTATGTTAGATGCAACAAATGCAGACTAGTGAACACTGTCCAATTTCACAGTGCTTAATATTACTTCATATCAGAGAAGCACATAATTACCTCATCTCTAGACTCAAGAAGCTCTTTGATGTGAGTTGTGATGACAGGCAGCAGCACTGCACGGCAATCAGAATAGAGGAACAACTTGCTATGTACAATCTCATTCACAGTCATCATCTTCTGCTTCGTGAGGCGATTTGCTGGCAGCGTGTTAATGAGTTCAGTTAACAAACCACTATAACAGATGGCAAATATTTTTAATAAACTATTATTTTCCATTCATAGCTCCATGCAGTACAGTCCTTGACTGCAGATCTGCCAGCCAAGAAACTCCCTGCCTTTACAGAACCAAAAGCCTCACGAACGTTTTTGTAACAGCCAGTCACTTGACCTCATCCTGAGCCAGCTGAATCCAGCCCACAACTTTACACCCTATTTCTGTGTGTAATAACCTCCCACTGACATCTAGATTCCCAACCCTTCCTTCATATCTCTCAACAACCATATTGTACTCCTTTCCTAGCTCCTCCCTGCACACTATATGCCCCACAACTTTCATCTTGCTTCCCTTTATCACCTTGATATTTGGCGAAGAACGTATAACTTTTTCAGTCGTTTTGTTCCTTTACATTTCAAACTGCCCTGAGTACTCCGCACTTTCAATCTATCGTCTTCCTTCAGGAGGAAAGACCAAGTTTCACAACCCTATAAGCTGACATGTCAATTATATTCTCCATTCATTCCATTTCAATTTATTTATTCTGTAGCAGCACCAGCACAGGTCTGCCAAGTGAAAAGAGACAGTGACAGACAACTGGAATTCACGTACAAGCAGAGGAAAGGAGCTTCCTTTTTGCCAGGTCTGGCATGCCTATTTTACACACTGTAACCATACCTTCACCAAATTCTTTCTTTGTACATGCCTTCACTAATTTAATGATTATGTTGGAGCTAGAAACGTAATGAAATGTAATCAATGAGAATTTGAGACACCTCTCAGGAAATATCTGAGTCAACCAAGTGAGGAAAAAAGTGATGAGGCAAAAGATAGTTTTTATGAGGAATTAGAGCAGGTGTTCGATCACTTCCCAAAATATCATATGAAAATGTTACTAGGAGACTTTAATGCAAAAGTGGGGAGAGAGAATAT
>Ga0123354_10001387_pt1 | contig 29234 bp, 16 predicted proteins | sample TergutLab28metaG_2_FD_97872 | JGI IMG/M metagenome (GOLD analysis project Ga0123354, IMG submission 97872) | Labiotermes labralis P4 segment gut microbial communities from Petit-Saut dam, French Guiana - Lab288 P4 | ecosystem: Host-associated > Arthropoda: Insects > Digestive system > Gut ... | reverse complement strand
TTTTTTGCATTTTTTTTTTTTTTTTTTTTTTTTTTTTGGTTCTTTGTCTGTAAATCAGATTGTTGTTATTATGCAGATGTCCTTCAGCCATTTTAGAAGGGAATGATGATGTTTACTCTTATGTAGTAAATTTGAGGACAAAAAAATTAATTACGAAATTAACGATTTGATATAAGATATATGTACTGTTTTCAAGTGAAAATATCTGGTTTCTTATCTTGGTTTATTCCAGTGGTATTTCAATTGACTGATCCTTTCTTAATGTGCATATTTTAATACTGTAGTTGAAGAGGAGGGCAATTTTCAAACACCAGGACTTAGAATTTGTATACTGTATTGAAAAACAAAGATGTGTCATAATGTTGAGTCTTTCTTGAGGAATATTCTATGAGGGACGTGAGAAAATTTATGTGTTAAATGAAAAGCACTTTTTTTTTTGTACAAATGGTGGGTCATGCTGATGAGGCCTGAAAAGTTTATCCATGTTTGTGCACAGGTTGAGTATGAACAGTGTTTCTGTAGCTTTTCTGTCTGAGAAATCTTAACTGTCTTGAAATAATGTGGAACACCAGACTGGTGCTTCTGTGTAGAATCTACAGGAAGGTTAGTCTAATTTTTGGACTGTTCCATTAGCCAACAAATTGTTCATTGCAAAGTATGGAAAAGAACTTTAGACCCAGGAAGTGATGGCTATTTGGGAAACACAATCCAAAAATTATGGTATCATTATTTGTTATCTTGGGTATTGTAATTAAGAAGCCTTTATCTTTAGTTATATCCAGTTGATGTTAAAAAAATTGTAGGTTCAGAGATTATTTGAGAATGTTTGCGTTCCACCCACTCAGATTTTTAATTCCATGTTAAAGGATATGCCATACCTGGAGAGAGAATTAATGCATGTTATTATGCCCCCCCAACCCATACTATTGCTGGCTTCTTTCACAAATAAGTTGGTTTTTTCAGTCACTAAATGTCAGGTGACTTGCATTTCTTTGGAGTTTTAAATATCCATTGTCGAAGAAACATCACATTTGTAGATAGTTTGAGGCTTTCATGGTAGAAATTAAGACTGTAATTTTTATATGTGATGCTGTGTGTTTTTGTAGGTGGTGAAAAGCACTGTGTAGGATTCTGATGGTTTTGTCTTCAGGACAGGCGATGTTAATGTCTTATTAAACTGTATGCTACTGCACAAGGGGCTGCAGTCTTCATCACATTTGTACCTGAAAGATTGATACACAATTAATTTTGGGTTAGTGTTCATATTGAAATGTAGCCATCAAATGCCAAGCAGTCTGTTTAAGAATGTCAGGGTTCTGTTGAATATGAGTGATCAGGAATGATTTGAGATGCTGAATATTTCTCACATGCCTCATAGTACTGAGTACATGATACTGGGGAGCAGTTTATGAAGATTATTCTGATTATCTTACATGCGATTGGACTTTGATATGGATATGTAAGCTGAAATTACTACCTTCATTCTATAAAATGGACCAACCTGTAGATGAAAAGAAGCTGAGAAATGCTAGGTTTTTATATTACTCAAGTAGTCTAGAATTTTTAACTATACTTGTTCTTAAACTTTGTATGCTATTAATTGTCTGAATATGTTGGTAGTCCACATAGTTGTAATTGGTGTTTGTTTTATATTGTTCATTTATCTGAATGTAAGAATTGAAAGCATGTATTGAAAGAAGCAACACATTCTGTATCATATTATGTAGACATGTCATTCAAAGGCAAGTAAAAGGCATAAGTTTTGAATAGTTGAAGAATGGAAAACATTTGCTGAGGCATATGGCTTATGTTGGGTGTTTCTGTAGACTGTGAATTTTTCCCTTGAGAAGCTAATTCGAAACCATTTCTAAAGTGGCAAGATTCCTTCCTCAGGGGTAGTAACATGTATTTCAGGCCTTTAAATTTCAATATTGAATTCCATTGTGATGAAGTCCAGTACTTTTAATTCAAAAAGGTGTACATGCCAACTGCCAACTAAGAACTTGTTTTAACCCTTCCCACATTAGCTGCGCTACTTCTGTCAGTACATTGTCTATTTTGTATGATTGAAACAGCAGAATATATATTTCTGTCACTCATTGTGTAACTACACCATAAATCCAGGGACGAAGGCCTAGTGATTTTATGAGTTATATTGTGCTGAGGTTGGGAAAAGTATTCCTATTAATTAAGTGACGTGTAAGTGCCGTTTATATCCTAACTGGGATTGCCTGACAGAACACAGGTGTCACTGAATTTGCCAATTCTGGTATTCTGTGCCCAGAGAAAATGAAGTAATTACAAAGTGAACTTGTTGGGAGCAAAATGTTGCTCTTCATTACTTTCACATACTGCCCCAGACCCTTTATGTAGCTCTGATGGTCCACAGTCTGTTCACCCTTCCTGTATAGTTGACACATTTCCTCCTCACACTCACTTCAGCATACACCTGAACCAAATTCACTCATCCAGTAGATGGAGACAGCATGTGCATCAGAATAACGGATCATGCTTTTTGTCCCAAAGACCTTCATCTGAGCAACCCCTGCCATAAAAACCTGAAAATGTGTGTTAAGTAAAAGTCAGTGGATCTTGTATAACAAGAGATGAATGAAAAATGTATGCAGAATGTTGGTGGGAGAAACTTCATGGCTTGGAGGAAGATGGAGGATAGGAAAAAATTACATTAGAATATGTTCCAGTAGCATATGGTTGAGGATGTGGAATGAACTGAATTGGTTCGCGATATATCCCTTAGGGGGGGCTTTTGTATTGGAGAAGTTGAATCTTGGGGTTCTGTAGAAGAGTTACATATTAGGGAATTTAAGTTTCAGGGTTCTTTAGAAGAGTTAGATATTTTCCTCCCAGTATCAATCTGTCTACTCTATGCTAAGTTTGTTCACATTTGGAAGTCTGACAACATGTCTGTGACCCAACTCCCTAACTCTAGTAAGTGTTTCTCTTTTTCTTGCTCATTCAATATAAATGAAGTCATTGAACACTGAATATGAAGACGTTTCACAGATATAAATAATGCTATTTTATATTATAAAGATGGTAGTTTGTGTAGTTTGCCAGTGTGGCCAGTGTATATTTTATATACCAGATATGTGATACTTTCAGTGTGTGTTGTCGAATAAAATTTGTTTGTGCAATCAAGTTTGCTTTCAGTTCTTTACATTTTGCTGTGTGTATACTTATAAAAACCAATCCATCCACAAATTAGCAAGTTGTATAAGGTGTGTGAGCATGGTGTTCTTGGTTAGTGGACGTTGTGTGTCTATTAAAGTTTTTCCATGTGTATACAACCAGCGCAGTGTGATGACTGAGTAAGAATGGAAATACAATAATAGTGATACTTCCTTGAGTAGACAGTGATGTTGGGGTACAGTTGGTGTTCAGAATATTGGAAATATTCAATTCCATCCATTCATTCCCAGTAGGTTTTCCTAGCATGTACCATTATGTAATTTTGTTTCTTTTTATTGTGCATTTTGCATATTGAAGCACAAGAGTGCTGCTTTTATATCATCTGTTAATAATGAAATCCTTAGGCACCCTGGGTGGTTTAGATGTTTCTGGTTTTATTCTGTTCTTTCTCAGCTGATTCACTTGATAAATAGTTTATCAAATTTATAATACATTCTGTTCTTGTGTATGAAACAAAACATGTATAAAATTTTCATCACAAGAAGTCTGCAACAGAGAGGGACAGATATCATGTCAGAAGTGAAAAGGGATACATGTTGCAGGATGGTGCACAGAATGTTGAACCATTTCAGTTTTGTGTAGCATTTGTATTTTGTAGAAAAATGTTTCATGTTACTACACCATTTGTGGCACAGATGTTAGGAGAATTGGTTCTAGTGCACAGGTTGTTTAGTGTGACCACCAGCCTCTCTCAAGACCTCTTGAACACAAATATGCATTTTTACAGACAACTTGCTACACAGATGTTAAAAATTTCTGCGGTGCATTTGGATGATTAGGTCCAAAGTTCCCATTATTGTGCTGTGCTTCGTCATGAACAGTTTTCTCCTACAAGAAGTCCTGCCAGGAAAAAGTTGCAGGGTTTAAAGATGAGAGTTACGAGGTAGCCAAATGTGTCCGTCCTTGTGGTACTGTTGAAAATGGTGCAGCGTTACTCTGTCACATAAGGTTGCATGAAGGAAATCAAGGACCATGTCTTGAACTTTGTAGCACATAAACCATTGTGTAGGCATTGGCAGTCTAGTAGCAGAAATTGGGCATGAAGTTGTTGTGCAGCATGGCCAAGTAAGAATTAGGGGTGGACATGTTGTCAAAAATAAATGATCCATTTATGGTGTGGCTTTACGCTGCAACCAATACACAGGCTTTTCATTTTTGATTGTCCCTCTTTTGTAGCTGAATTTGATCTTTTGTAGCTGAGAATTGAATAGTATGTCTGTTGATAATTCCATCCAAATGAGAATGTGGTTTATCAGAGGACCTTATGTTGTGGATTGCACCTTCTTTGTGTGTTGCAGAAATGGCAAAATGCACCCTTTGTTCCTTGTAATATGAAGCAGGTTTATACCATACCATTGTTTTGTATAGTAACAAGTGCAGATTGGAGTTTTAGAATTGGCTGACCTTGGTAGCATGAAATTCGCTTTTGTATTGTGGCTCTTTCCATTGTTTGGCTGCGGCTACACTGAGTGATTATTCTACACTGTCCACTTTGTTTGGAGACTGAAAGCTTGGAGTACATTGGTGTTTTAGTTCCAGAACTGATCCTTGCAGTTCAAACTGCTCCAGCAGTCTGTATGTACTGCTTTTAGCAGGAGCCCACCTGGTGCCAAAATGCATGTGGAAGTGCCTGCATTTCAGTAACACTCTTCATGTCCACATAAAACACCATAAGGTTTGAAAGTGAAGCAACCTTTTATGACATATTTAGAAACTGCCTTCATCCCTGCATAAATGGGAAAATGGCATTGTGCTGCACATGAGAGCCATTGTCAAGAACTACTGCAAATTTTAAAATTATTTAGTCACATGATGTAACTGATGGGCACAAAATAAGTGGTTCGACATTTTGTGTATAGTTCTGTATTTTTTGTAAGTTTGTGAGAGTCTTTCTGTCTTGTTACATGTCACAGTTTGTGGTGTGACTTGCAGCCATCTGAATGCAGCAGGTGAGGTGATGTTCCATGATAAAGGAGTGTGTGTGTGATAGGTTGAAATGCAGTTGACATGAAGGCTAAGTCATTATCAAGTTTGTGTGAAGAGTACAGATTTAAAAAAATCTGCATTTTTACATTGTAGGACCATCACAGTTTATGGAATAAGGCGTTCCACTTTTTGGATCTGTGAAACTATATTTTCCATTATGTATTTTTGTAAAATACTTTGGTTCATGTTATTTCAGAAGGTAATCTCCATTCAATGTTTTCTTACTTGTTCATCTATTATTGTTAAATTTGTGTGCTCTTGGCTTGATTAGCTGAGTATTAAATACCCTCATTTTAAGGTTTTTGTCATTTTGAAGTTAGATCCCTTTTTGCGTGGAGAAACAACAACGACAAAAAAAGTATTTTATTGTTTTTATTTCATTCACATTTTGGAAAGTTAATGTTAGTCAATTCTTGCTTAAATCCAAATATATGACTATGAATATGTTTTTAAGAGGATTTAGAAGTAGTATTTTGTACTGTGATCTGATTTTGGTTGCTGAGAAATTTCTTTTTATTTATATTTCACAGGTTAATTCCATTTTCCCCATCATTTTTATTTTATTAATGTGACTGATGATCTTCACTGGCCTGACTCTGACACTTTAATACAGTATATTACAAACAGTGGAGTGAAATTTCCATTCATTTGAGTGTTGTGGTAAAGTATTGCTGGGTTGCAGAATGCATGAGGTGACATGTGTAGACTCTTTTTTTATTCAGGCCTGCCTACTCAAGTTTCATTTCTTGAGACAGGCAATAGAATTGCAGATTGTGTGGTCTAGAAATGAAATAAAAGAGTCTACAGGAGGAACTTTTATATGGCTAGTGTTTGAACCAAGTTGATGCAGTGATTTATTGCCGTAAATATTGTGGAATCATGTATATTCCATCTGTTTGTAATGTATTTATCATCACTGGATAATGGGTCAGAACTGAAGGGCTGATTTTTGTGTCATGTGCTGTTGTGTTAACTATACAGGTTATATGATGTCAGAGAGTATGGAAGATGATCATGCCTGAGGAGAGGGTAGGGATTTGCAAAGAGGCACTTGTGGCCTCTTTGCAGGTGCTGTGCCAGTGATTACATGGAGAGACTATGTAAAACCATGCCATTCTCACACAGGATTGCTGCAGTTCAATTACCATTTGAACCAGGGCCTTCTGAATTAGATTCTTGAGTAGCATGTAATGAACCTTTTCATGTCATTTACTTCTTGGTCTTATAGTGAAGCAACATGTTACCATCTTTTAGTAGTGACTTGATGTTAATCCTTATCTACATGTTATCATGCTTTATAAACATGACAGTATAGAGAGACTTTAATTGTAAGCAACCTCTGTTTATTTCATATACAGAAAAATTGTTACAAATGTGAGTCCTCAAGGTGTGTTAGACCCTTTTGTCCTGTGTTAGATGATGTATCTCACATACTTCATTGTGCAGCTGCATGTATCCACTGGTATTGTACCCATTTCTGGTTCAGAACTGCTGGTCTGCAACTTTACTGATATATCATTGCGTCCAAAATTCATAGATACAGCATAGATGTGGAAGGTTTTCTTCCTTCCTCTCTTTTAATTATTCTTGTGACAATATCTTAGAATCTGGGACTGGCCACTTGAAAAAACAGCCCCACCCCAACTGAATTCACACGTCAGAATGGTTGAAATGTGTAGTATAGAGGAGTGCGTTGGAGTACCTCCCACTTTTAGTCCCTTCAGGCCCATAAGGTTCCCTGCATAACTTATGTTACTTTGCCCCTCATCTTCATGACAGTTTGGCCAGAGCCTAACACTGGCACACCCTGTGCATATATCCAGTCTTGTTCAGGGAGGCATTGAGTACCTCTGAAATGTCCACACATTTTTACCATCCTACATGGTGTTATTCCAGAATATGGCTATATTCATAAACGTGCTGTCCTATTTATGTAACCAGATGCAGCTTAGTCACTATTGATTGTGCTGTTGGTTGGATGCCTTGGGTATTGGAATTAAACTCGTGTTAGGGATAGGGATTTTTCTGTTCGCGGCATCCGGACCAGTGTTCTGTCCTGTGGGTACCGGCATTCTATGGTGACGTGGTTAGGGTGTGTAGCTGACTACCAGAAGAAACTGAATAGAATAAAATAAAGAGAAAAGAGTAACACTTTGTAAATAGTAATGATTTTTGAGTAATAGTTCTGTAAGTAATGGTGTACATTTACAGAAAGTAATTTTCTGTTTAGCTCATTTTGTTCACTTGATTAAATCATTCATATGGGTTTGTATGTGCTGATTTATTCAGTTCTTGGGCCATTGTACTTTGGAAAAGGCCACTGTTACCTCTTTCCATTTCTGTGCCTACTCAGCATTGTCGGTCATCTTCCTGTCACATTCAAACGAGTGTAACTTCTGTTGTTAAAAACAGTGTTGTTTAATAACCTACGAATCAAACAGTTGCAATCATCCCATACATTTAAACATGTGATGTGATTTATACTTGACAACAGGATTTTGTATTGTATGCCCAATGAGAATGTTTCACTTATGTACATGTAATTTTTTTGTCTTAGTATTTGTGCATAAAGAAAATTTCTGAATTTGTATAAATGTTCCCATTCATTTTATTAAATATTAATATTTTTAATGGCCATAACTTTGGAACATAGTCATTTTTCATGGTAATTTCCTATACTTTTCTTCCAAAGATGACTCTTTTGTCTTGGTATGCTTAATTAGAAATCAGCCAGAAAGATGAAGATTTTTTACCTGTTACATTAATTCATGTAACATGATTCTAAACTGTCGGAATGATTAAGTTCCTTGCCAAGTCCAGTTGTGTGGACACAGATGTCTTTGCTGAGTGTCTGAAATTACAGTAGCACCATTGACAGGCATTTGATTTACAATTTTCATATTGTAGAATGAATGGGATTTTTATATATTAAATATCCATCAGTGAGTAAGTTTAATTTGAAAGAAACAAAAATGCAAAAATAAACAATGTAATTTTCGTGAGCATTTTATAGCAAATATAGCATGTGATACGTATTTTAGAAGATTATGTTATAGCATGTAAGAGGTAGGTAGTTTATGGAAGGCCATAAGTGATAGGTAATGCAGAGTCCTTTTTTCCTGCATTTGAGAATATTTTTGTTGAAATGTAATTCATGTGATAATGCTGTATAAAACCATGTAATTAGCCAAGAAGACTTGAATTCAATTTACAGAAATGTTTCTCATGTTGTAAGGTGCAAACTTTGTTACTCAGTCACTGTCCTCTTGATCACTTTGCTGGTCAAGCAACTTGGTAGTTTTAGAAGGATCCCAGAGCTGCACTATTGTGTTCACAAGTCAAGCTCTGGCTCTTATCCTTAAGGCCATGGACTCGAGCTGTCACCCCACTCCCAATTTCTGTGTGATCTAATTGAGTGTTATCTTATTGTCTAGGTCTGTTTTGTTCATGCTTTTGACTAAAATTCCATGTGTTTTATATCTGCCCATGTGTTCTGTATGTTTGACCCATCTGATCCTCTGATGGCATTGGGTAAAGAGCGTAGGTCAGGTAAGTCTTCATGATGCTCTTTTTCTCTCTTCTCTCTTCCCTGTCAAATGCCAGGACTCTTCACAAATATCCCCAGTCTGTTCCTAGGTGGGAGAGGAGATAGTATAGGCAGTATAATGACTAGGCTATGGGCTGGAAGGTCCTGTCCAAATTTCAGCAGGTGTAAGAGGTTTCTCTCTGTCTCAAAACGTCCATTCTGGCTGTGGGGCCCACACAGCCTCATTTGAAGTTTACCCAGGTTCTTTCCTGGGGTTAAGTGCCCAGGGTGTCAAGTTGACCACTTACCTCCATCTAGCGGCAAGGTAAAAAATGAGTGGAACTGTACCTCTGCTCTTGCCTGTGTGCCATCATGTTGTGGACAGGGACAGCTTTGCCATTTTTTACCTTTTATGTTTTAAGCTGTTGGAGATAATTTGGTTAATACTCCTGCTTCAGGTGTGCGAGGTCCTCATTTTGATTCCTGTACTGGAAACTGGCTGTCATGACTCAGGTTTTCTGGGATTTTCCTCATTTCCTGCAGGCAAATGATAGCATCTTGAAATCAGCCATGGCTATTTCCTCTCTTTCCCATTATAATCTTTCTGTGATCAAATGCTGTACAGCTAACACAGTTGAGAAAAAAACATAGTTGTTACATGGCAAACAGTCTTGAGTACAAGCTACACTTAATATCTGCTTGACTTGTTGCATGGTTTGTCATAAGCATGATTGTAGTAGTTTTAAATTAAGTTCATTCTGATAAAGTCTTCAAAGAATCTCCAGAATAAATCTCAGGTGTTTCAGGGACAGCCTCAGTTTTCTGTATTAAAAATTGATGTGAATAGTGGATCAGTTGTAGGAAGAACTGTGTGTGGAGTGAAGTGGTCACCAATTCCATAACTGACCCAGCTTATTGTTTCTTAACTGTAATGTAATGAGAGACAGCAAGCAGTCACCCATCGTCCAGTTAATGCTGCATAAGTTGAATGTGATTTAGTCTTAGTTGAATGTTTGGAATTGTTTAAACGTGCTAAGAACTGATTTTTGTAATTGATTCTTGTTTTATACATATTGCCCAATTTGTGTTGTTGGCCCCCCAGTGATGGAGACAGTCTCTGAAATGTGAGATTTTTTATTCTGTATTTATGTGGCTCATCAGTTGAGAAGTTGCTTTCAATTCCTGTAAGAACATTAGATTTTTATAATATGAACCTTTTTCTAACGTACTTTGGAACTGTACTATTAGGACATTGTGCCAAAATGAAGTTCGCAATGCTGACAGCTTCAGCTCTTACTGCCAGTAAATCTTGTTACCAGACACTAGGGCCAGTTTGTTTTGTGTTCCTTTTTATTAAAGAGGGAAGTATAACTGTGTTAATTCCACCTTCTGCAGGTAAAAGAGGTATATTGCCTGAGGTTGTGTGTTTTTTCAATGTAACGATTTGTAATCTCAGTAGATTGCTGAGTTGGAATGACTCTTATGTAACATTCTCTCATTTTTACATTACAACTACAAAGATGTCATGAATTTATATGTAGAAGATAAAATCCACGACTCGAAAAGCTGTGAGATGTATTTTATCTTTGTAGTGTGTTTCATGTTCTTCCATGCATTGATCAGATGTATAAAATTTTTAAAGGCACCAGCACTTGCACTTCGGTTTATGAATGTAATAAAATTATTGTTTTATAAAGTTACATTCATAAAGCCAAGTGCATGTGTTGTTTCCTTTAAAAATTTTATATCATGTATGTTATCTGGTTCAGTAGTTTTTTTTTTAATCCTAGGTTATGTAAAACAGTCCAGTGGTTAACAGGTACTGTATACAGAATTTATGCATTATATTTTGATGTATATTAGTTGCCTTCTAGCAATGAATATTATGCTCCTGGGTTGGTGGTAATAGTTTAATCCTCTAGTCAGGGGTTTCTTGTGCTTATGGTGCTACCTGCTGTTAGTGCATCAAACTGTTGTGTTGTAAAAGAAATTTGTTTGTTGTAATGTTTGTGTGTTGATTGGTTATTTCTTTACAGTTGGAAAATGGCAAGAAATATAAATGTAATGCCTGTTTTTGATGGCTGAATGCAGAATGGAGAAGTACTTTGCAGGGTTTTAATTCATAATGTTGCTAAGTTATGTACATTGTTTGGCTAGATAAGCCATACATATTCCTTTAATGTTTCATGACTTGTGTATGATCTGAAAGGTAGGGGTTATACAGCATATTGCATCACCTAGTATTATTAGAGGAAGGAAATGTAAGAGGCTGTGATGGGGAGGACATTTAGCAAAAAATGTAAAAAAAAAAAAAAAGTAATGGGTAAAACTTTATATTGGAAATTTGTTTGGAAAGACGCTAGTTGAAAGAATGATAGGGAGAATTGTTGGGTAGTGTTAAGATACATATTTCAGGGTTCAGGAGAGAATCTTTTGGTGGGCTTTGGTATTAGCAATGTTGAATGTTTGTTTGGGGTTTTTCTACCACAGAGGTGGTTCTATAACATTCCAAGGTATGGTTTTCATAATTTAAAATTAGTTTTATTATAATTCTTGGCATCTGGGGTATGCACACCTGAGTACATCCAGTTTGTATTGTTTGAATTTTAAAATTGTCAGTCTTAAAGATGAGTGGGGGAGGGTTGAAATATTCCTTATGTGAATCAAACACTTCATCTGCATACAGATATATATATATATGCATTGCTAGAAGCTGCTTTCCTAGTCTATGATACTTTATTATATGCTTTGATATAATCTGCTTAAAGATATCATAAATTCATATTTTTATTATATCAGGTATGTAGTATTTATTTGATACTTGTGTGATGTTTATATTGATTGTACTGTATTACATATTTCACACAGCATATACATTCTTTTAATACTCTGGGTCCCAGCTAAAATGCAGTTTTGTGTTGTACAGTACCCCCAGCATGTTGTTAGTGGCTGGATAAAGTCTGTGTGGATCAAATTTTTTCACGTGTTACCTGAACTGGCTGAACCTGGCCTGTGGATGACATTCAGTATGCTACCTATGCCTAACTGGTGCTCATTTTCCACACTAATCTGGTTTATGCATACATCACCATCCTGCAATAAACATTCTCCATAGAAGTTTATTTGATTTTGATAAATAACATAACGTTTATTGGCCAGAGGATGTCCATTATTCAATAAATAATGTCTCATCAATATTTCAGTGAAGCCTTAGCATGAGTACTGTGTGTCCTACTGGGTCTTTGGGTTGAGGACAGGCACTGTGACAAAAATCTCTACTGGATGGTGGGTTCTGCTGTCCATTTTTCAGCCATGCATTACAGTATCACACTAGTGCATGTGCATGGTGCAACTGGCGTAGCATACTAATAATGTTGTGCGTGTACCCAGATAATGAAAGTTGAATGAAAAACACATGGACTGCATTGTAGTGGGATTACAGTTTGCATACGTTCCCCACTCACCTCAAGAAAGTATTTGAAGTAATTTCCTCTGTCCTTTCCATTCCGTCATACATAACACTCCTCATTTCAGTTGATGCTAAGTAATTTCTGCAGTTCATATTAACCATTTTCTATCCTGTGTTGGAAGACTTGTGACATAAGTTTCCAAATTCCACTGGAAGCCTTCTGTGGCAAACTCTGATACTACTTCATGGGTGTGCAACCCACAGCCATCCAGGATGTGTTACGTAGCCCATGGCCACGTTTGTAAATTACATATACCATAAAGATGGCAAGCAGTGGCGCAGTTGAGTCACTGCGCTACATGCCAGGTCGCGGATTCGATTCCTGGTGGTGTCATCGGAATTTTTCATCGGCATAATCTTTCTGGCTGCACTATGACCCTGGGGTTAACAAGGCCTCAAACAGAAATGAGTACCAGGAATAGTTCCTGGAGGGTAAAGGCAGCCGGTGCGTAGGGCTGACAACCGTACCATAAAATTATACCACTTACTGTGGTTTTTACATATGTGGCCCAATAACGGCTGTGGGTCTCTGCAAAAAAAGGTAGGACACCCCTGATTTACTGCCACATTAATAATCGCCTTTTGAGTGTTACGTCTTTGTTGTACACTCTTTGACAGTTCATAGGGATAACAGCTGGCAGGAATATTATATTTCTGTACCAAAGAGTGGTTTATTTTAATTCTTGCACATATTCAATTGCACCTGATTAGAAATAAAGAATGGGAAAGAGTGAGGTCTTTGTAACTCTTGCCTGGTGAATCATTCCTCTCAGGATTGTGGTATTGGGACCAGGGATTAAATTCATAAATGCAGATATATTTGTTGCATTTTGTGACTTTTATTTTTAGCCCTTTTCACTTTCAGCACAAGTGCAAGAAACAAGCAAGGTTTGTGGAGTGAAGAGCATGTCACAAACAGTTACAATTCATGTCTTTATGAAATCCACTTTTCATTTGTTGGGCATGACTTCAAAAACATCATACCATGCGAAGTAAATGTTTGTAACATAAAAGTGTTAGTTTACATGCAGCTCTAATTCTTTCAGGTCACCTGTTGTAGTCATACAGAAATTATATTCTGGTTCAGTATAAAGCTTAATTAAACAATGGCAATAAATGAAAAAAAAAAAATGAAATTTACTCTTGTGGTTTGCCATGTTTTTGGACATACGGACTTTCAAATGAGGTCCTCTGTTGAGGTTTCTGTTCTTGTGGGATATGATGCCACATCACCAGATCAAGGGTCAAAAGGTTTGAAAATTCAGACCTCTGCATTATCTAGAAATGTTGGGAATGGGTTACCCAGCAATGTATCATATCGCAGAAGAATGAAAACCTCAGCTATATCACTGCAAAAAAAAAAGTTAAACTTACAGGTCCTCTGTAGAACTCAGTTGTAACATGAAGAAAATCATCCATTTTGACATTCAACAGTCCAGAAAGTCAAACAAAAAAACTATCTGTTGGAATATCATATTGAAATATACAAACCTGAAAGTGCTAAGTGCAGTTTTTAATATTTTTACATAAATACTGAGTACATCAAAAGAAGTGTTAGACTAAAGTTGAAACAATTGAATATTACACAGCAACAGAGCTTTTTGTAAGTTTTTCCCAGACAAGTCATGTTGTTTTCCTTAAACAGAACTACTGAGGTAGAAATATAGGTGTTTGTTTAATGATGTGTGACTTGACACTGCTTATGTTAATATAATATTTCTTATGAATAAAACATATCTACCAGTGAAAATAGTGAAGTACATATTATCAAAAAGAATGACCACATTTTAAATGGTGGTTACATATAATTAACTAATTCAATTACAAATGTTCCATTCTTTTCTTTTCATTGTGGACTTGTCACACACCAGTACCTAAACCTGTGATCAGGCCCTCATTTCACCTCAGCATGTTTGAGATGCCTCCTGGCGCCACATTCGTAAGCCAGTAGAATGCAAGAAGGGAACTAATTATTTGGCCCCATAGAATCCTAATTTAACCTCATTACATTTATTTTTGGAGTTGATACTTTGGGAATGTTTTCTATTTTGTTAAAGTAACTTTGAGCACATACAGGAAATAATCACTTTGCCCATTACTTGAAATAGAGACATGTAGTGACAGGAACTGTGAATATTATTTTGAGTTTAATGAGGAAGAAATTACGTCTTCACTGAGCTCTGTTGAAATATTTGGTAAATTTTGAGAGTATTTTTCACAAAAATAAAGTGCAACTGAATAAAATGTAACCCTTTAAAATGTGGTAATTATTTTCAATGGCCCTGTGTATTACCCAACTCAAAAAGACATCAAGGCTCAATAAATACACCATTATTTGTACTCTTGATATTGCTGTCATGTTCCATACATCTGTGGAAGCAAGCTGACCATAAATAAGAACAACAGAATTGTTTCAGTTCAATATAATGTTCTGTTGAGTGGGGTCACCATGAAAGGTATGTTAAATCCCAGCAAGCCACCTGTTTATGAATGTGAAATCTTGTATTTTTAGTTTCATAACTTCTGATTTTTTGGCTTTATTCTTAACCCTTTCCATGCTGTGCATAAGATAACTTGCTTAAAATCTTGTGGTTTTTGAGAAGGGAAAGAAGCCATACCTTTACTGTTCATATTGTAGTGAACTGTGTGTGCCTTTTTAATAACATGAAGTGTATGCCACATTCAAAATATGGAAGATAGGTGTTTGGAAAAGGTTAATTGTTCTGATGTTTAAATCTTCTGTGATGTGACACCATGCAGTGTTACAGTTACCAACATCTTAGAGGAAAGTAAATTTACTCTTTTAGTAATGTCAAATGGACTACATGATGTCATGTCTTTGACATGAATCTTCACAATCATCACTTTGAGAACCTGTCATCCTCATGGTTAATTGGTTGTAATTCATTCATGTATCTCTTGAAATGATAAGTAATGCTCATTAAATTCTATAATTACATGAGAATCATTAATATTCATATATAAATATTGTATTAAATTACAGGTATTGTTAATGTAGATGTCAGTCTTTTTATAATAACCTGGGATCAGGAAACCAGTATTGCTTACAACAATCTAAAATATCAGTTCCATATGTTTCTGTGGGAATGTTTCATGGACGGATACAGACATGGGTATCATTATGTCGTACACTTTGTTCTCCACTGTCTGTGGTACATATACCACAAGTGGTTGTATCTACAGTTACAGGTATTATAAATCGACATGTGATCAAACAGTATTCATTTATACTTGAGTTCAGGAGGTACAAGTACATTTAGTCAGCAGTTCAGACAGTACAGTTGGTTAGTGGTACAGTGTCGTACATTATGATAATATGTCAATGCTGCAGTACTGTTCTGAATGTACATATCTCACAAAATTACAGTGCATCAACTAGCTTTCATGAGGAGAATTTTGTTAGAGACTTCAATCCAGAAGGAAAGAATATGTGTTATAAAGTGGTAACTGGGAAATGGAGTGAACATGAAATTAATAATAATAATAATAATAATAATAATAATAATAATAGTAAATGCATTTAATACATAATCCAATAAATGCACTTAATGAAATACAATTCATGGCAAGTATTAAACTCTTACATGTTTCAGCACCAGGTGCCATCCTCAGGGAGTTTTTTTTAGTACAAAGGAATGTAAGCCCAACATGTTAATCAAATTAACTTGCTGGGCTTATATGCATTTGTTCTGAAAAACTTCCCTAGGATGGAACCTGGGTGCCAAAACATCTAGCAGTTTAATACTTGTCATGAATTGTATTTCACTAAGTGCTTTGTAGGTTGATGTATTAATTGGATGAATATGCACAGTATGAGTAACATAAAAACAACAGTGCACATAATGTACCAAATAAGTGTTGCAGGTGTTCTTTGTCATGGGTGTGCAGAATGTAGTTTCTGGGTTGTGGAAAAGTGCTGTGTTGGAGGTACATATTACCATTTTGGAGGAAGATGCTGCTTGTGTCTTTGAGTTCAGAGTGCTTAGGATGGGAGAATATGGCCAAGTTAGGTAGGCAGGATGACAAGGAATGCAGTTACTCTGGATAGTGGGTGGAATAGGGTGCTAATAGTCTAATCTGGGCCAATAGGAACAGTGCAACAGAAATGTGACAAACCACCGTGTTATAGTAATGGCCAGATGACAAGGTACAGTGTAATGGAACTGTAAGAAGCTGCCATTTTGCTAGAATGGCCAGGCAGTATGGATGGAATGACTATATGGAACTGTGAGGAACTGCCTATGTGCATTAACAGCCTGGTGACATGGATGGAATGGTGAAACAGATGTGATAAAATGCAACAGTCTGGTGATGTGGATGATGGTAAGTGAGAATCACAGTAGTAGGAAAGGTAGCAGAAACCTGAGCTAGAGTTACATATGTGTCGGTACATATGTCAGTGGGCAGAATTCTACCTGTTTATAGGGTAGAAAACCATTCATTGCATTTGTGTGAGGAATGTTATGGGTGTCTGAATTATGACATCAAACATGCCAGTGTCTGAACTTGACGAGAGGACAGGGAAACATTCTGTCATCTACTAATGAAAATATATCCATTTGAACCTAATGCATGTGTATGTCAGGGTGGGAACTGTGGGTCACACATTGTCTAATTAAAGTAATGTTATCAAGAATTCATAGATTTATAACTGAAGAATTTTGGTGCTGAAAGCTAGAACATTATTTATTATATGAAGAGAAAAAAAATGTACAAAACAAGGTTATGAAGACTTCTGAGGTCCTTCTGACCTGTGTTTGACAGTGTATGGAGTATATCTCATGTACCCAGCCACCTCACCTTATGGGACTTCATGTATATGCCTCATGGGGGCATATACATACTAGTTCAGAACTGCTGGTTTAGATATTACCACTCATTTAGTTACATGATATGTCATGCATTTTATGTGTACTAAAGGCAACTTCCAAAAGGAATCACTTTTTGTTGAGATATTAACAGACAATACGTAACTTGCATTTCATGTAAGTGCATGGAACACAGTTTACTGTTGTTAGTGAAGGTACTGTACGTTGTAGGATTAACTACTGAACCAGGTTGTTTATGTGGAACATCAGCAGTTATTTAGCTCTCCTGCTTTATGGATGTACAGTTTTACTGCCTTATGCAGGATGTACAGCTCAAAGCAAAGTTTGCTCACAAAATGTACAAACCTGCTCATAGGCACATTGCTGCATAGTGACTGGTGATGCCATGTGTTCTACAGTACGCCAGCCTAATTTACATGGGACTGCCACAAAGCCATCAATCATGGCTGTACTCTGCAGTACTCCATCCTAAATTGACATGAAACTATGTGCCACAGTGCCCAATCATGACCCCGCTATGCAATATTCAGTTCTGTGTTAAGGCAACCACCTGTATATGCCAAATATCACGTGTATGTATTTACTGCCACAAGAATCTGAAAGCTCATATGTAGTCAACTATTTGGCTTTTAAGATATATTGTGTCAAATGGATGAGTAGCTGTGAAAATAACTGGAGAGGATGTAGATAGGTACAAAACAACTACTATTGCAGCGTTTATGTAGAAGAACTGGGGAGAATCACAAAAACTACAAGTCAAAAAAGCTGCTTTCTGAGCTAATATTTGAGTGCCAGACCACCCAAACATAAAACAGGAGTGTAACCACTTAACTGCAATGCTGGTATATAATATCTAAAAGTGGATAATTTTATATATCTAACAGCAATTGAAGGACAATAGAAAAAGTACATTTCACAACATGACAATAGATATTGTTATATGGAGGCAAAATGTGGCCACTGAATGAAAGCTCTGTAAATTATACAGCTGAAATGGTCGAGTAAGCCATCTTCAGGTGATGAAAAACAGACTGAGGAACGGAAAGAATTACATGTAACATTTTAAGTGATAAGAAACCAAGAAAATATAGCTCTAAGATGGTATGGCCATACTGAATGAATGGAAGAAAAAATACTAGAAATTGTGGTGGTCACCATAAGGAAAATGCACTAAAGAAAGATCTAGCACTGTGCCATGCACATTGTGAAAGCTCAAGGTTTGGAAGGTTGAAAAATGGGAGAACAGATTGCTGCCAAAACAGAAGATGGCAAATCAATGGACGGATAAAACCAACAAAGAAAGCTTGTTTTCATTGTTGTGATTATCATATACCATACTGAGTTAATTATAGGTCAAAAATACTTTCTACAAAATGATACAAAGAGTTGCTTGTGCACTTCATGATGTGCTTCCAAACACACCTGAAGTGGTATTCGGTTGATTTTGCACATACAGTCTGCTTTAGTGGTTATTCCATACCATAATAATACTTATAATATAAAACTGTACTTACCAGTATGTAATATCTATTTTTTGTCATTCAAAATTTTCCCTGAAAATCACTGTGTAAGTTTTCATAAACAAGACTTCACAATTGCTGTTATACTCAACAACAAACCACTACTGATTTTCAGTGTCAAAGACAGCATGGTACTTGGGTGTCTGTTACACAGCAGCAAATGTGTCCAGGAATAAATACTGCTTATGCTAAATACGGAAAAGAAATGTGTCAGTAGAGTTTATAATAAAATACTTTTATCACCAAAATAACACAAATTCATATTATTTTGATGTTAGTGTTTGCAGGAAGGCAGGATAAAGCCACTTCATAAGTCACTGTTTTTTGAACTGAGATTCGTAGCATACACAAATGCAAAGAGTGTGTGCCTAACTCATGCTTTTTTTTTTTGTAGCATATTGCTTTTTGCTCAGATTATTTGAAACTCAGGACAATACATTAAATTATGGTGTGTTTGTTTTTTGTTGTTTACTTGTATATGACAATGAGGCTTTCCTAAACCATTATCAAGGAATATTAACATAATATAGAGTAGTTATATTAAGTTATGAAATTGGCAGCTGTGAACAGGTACATATGTTTGAATTTGTGAACAAGGCTGTATTTGCGACTTGCCATAAAATCCAGCAGTGCTTTGGATGCACCGGGGTCCTCGTCATCTTCACTCCTGGCCACTCCAATAATATCAACCTGAACTCTGTCAGTGGGAATGGTTTTCAGAACCTGTGGCAACAAAATTGGGAATACAAATAAAATACCCTTATAAATTGTACTTCTGTGCCCATGCAACAGAGAAAATGCACCATTGCACTAAGAAGCACTGCCTTCAGCAATGAAGTTGTTCAGGATGATGGAATACTTGCAGATGAAACTGAAAGTGCAGGGGACAGGATGCATCTCCTGAAACCCATTCTAATGGCGAAGTTTTGACAGACAAGCTTATGTCACCAAAGTGACAGCTGTATGAATGTGGAGGAAATGCCACTACCCACTACTCAAATTCCACACTTGAGTTGTGAATTCATACTTGTGTCACAGTTACACATCACATGGAGCAAATGCTGACTGTAGATCATGTCAGTGTAGGCTAAGTGTGGATCTGGTACATATAATATGTTTAACAGTCATAAATAATCCACACAGCTATGCCAGTCAATAAATATTGGTACCTGTATTTCTGCTCCTTCTGCATCCAAGCTGAGGTAGTTGAAAGCAGTTGCATTGATTGCTAAAAGAAGAGAGAAAAGTGGGAAGCATTTGACCCGTGTAAATACATATTCCTGATTCCTGTTGGGACGTTCTATTGCTTCACGAAATGTGACCTGAAAAGAGTGGATATGGAACACAATGAAAGAGACCACTTCTGACATTTCTGTGAAAATCAATGAGACTCGTTCTGCATAGTAGCAATGCAAGTGCTTTCTTCATTGCTCACTTGAATATTTTATGACACTATAAATTATTCATTGCATGTAGCACACTACTGTTTGAATTACTGAATAATATATTTTCACTTGATGAAATCAATATCTGTTGTCTGGAATAATGTTCTGGCATTTTATTTAAATGCAATGCATCTATATTCATCACACCAGTTACTACAGATCCCTGCAACACTATGTGTAATACAATAAGGGAATTTAGTTTTAAAACATCCTGCTCTGTTAGGCATTATTAGTGGCTCAATACTTGCAAAAACAGGGGATGACAAAATAATGGATACACTAAACATTACAGGAAGCAAACTGTTTGTGTTGGCTGTACTGAAAGAACATTATTTGTGAGTATCTTTCACTCTTTTTTATTTGTTTACACAGTGTAGTGTCAGTGTCAACATATTACAGATTGTGTTTAGTAACAGTTCATATGAAATTACTGTAAAATGGAAGGCTTATCAGATTTTCAAAAAGGACAGATTGGTGGTGCACATTTAGCTGGAGCATCTATAACCATAATGGGCACTTTATTAGGTGTATCCAGAGCAGCAATTTCCAAGGTTATGATGGCATACACAAATGATGGGAACACATCATCAGCTGAGAGGAATAGTGGACAAAAACCAAAACTAAGTGAAAGGGAATGCCATAGACTGAATAGAACTGTGTCTAAAAATCATAGAACTACTGCAGCCAAGGTGACAACTGAACTCAATATTCATCTTGAAGACCCTGTTTCCACAAAAACAGTCTGACACAAGCCTCACAAATCCAACATCTTTGGTACAGCTGAAACTGCTAAATCTCTGATTACTGAAAACGGTGCTTAGAGGTGAAAAAGATGGTGTGATGATCATAAAACGTGGAAGTCTGTTGATTAGAAATATGTAATATGGTTAGTTGAGCTGTCCTGCACATTGTTCCCAACATCATTCCAGGTTTATATTTGGAGAACCCCCAAGGAAGCTTATAATCCTGAATGCCTGGTTCCAACTGTGAAACATACAGGCAGATCTGTGATGAAGTGGGCATCATTATCTTAGTATTCTGCTGGTCCTACAATTATTCCGAACGGTCAAATTACTGCCAGTGACTGTGTGGACATACCAGGTACATCCTGTGGTCCAGATGTTTCCTAATAATGATGCAGTTTTTCAAGATGACAATTCACCCATACACACACCCAGAAGTGTTCAGTCTTGGTTTGAGGAGCATGAAGAGGCACTTAAACACCTTCTCTGGCCAGCACAATTACCAGACTTAAATATCAACAAACCACTGTGGTCAGTTTTAGACAGTAGGGTGAGAAGCAGGTTCCCTCCTTCATCATCTCTCCAGCAACTAAAGATGTTCTTCATGAAGAGTTGTACAGTATTCCACTATGGACTATTCATAACTTACATGAGTCTGTTCCAAGAAGGATATAAGCTATATTACAGGCAAATGGTGGCCCAACTCCATATTAATAAAGAAATGTCTTTCACAATTGTTTCCATTATTTTGTCCATACCCTGTACACACTTCTTGAATTTGATGCCATGCAGTCTGGTAAAAATTAAGACATATAAGAAACTTACGTTGCCTCCATCATGACAGGTTGGTGAATACCCTGATGATGAAGGCAGCATTATCCTGTGAAATGCTGGTACATACATTTCTACCATACTATACAGTATCACATGAAAAAAGCCATATTCATAGTTACCACCATGTGAACCACAAGTCTTGCACAGCTAAACATTCTGTTACAAAGTCAAATGGTGGGTAAATCTATGAGAATAAAATCAACAAGTGTATATGAAAATATGTGAATTTATTACATTCTAATCCTTGTAAACCTCCTACATGTTCTGGTCACCTTTTGTGGCCATATTCGACGAGGTGTTCTTATGAAGGATACATTACAGTGTGGCCTGCAGACAGAACACCACCACTCCATTTGGATGGTGATAGAAACTTACAGCACATTAACACTTCTTACTGAAGTAAATTCAGCCCACATAATTTTATATGTAAATCACATACTTAAAATTAATATTTTATATTTGTACATGGGTTTTGTTGTCTTTGTAATACATTCTTTGTAAAAATGCCCCCTGAATATGGCCACCAAAGGTGAACGAAAAATGTATGAGGTTTACAGTGATTAAATTGTAATAAATTCTTTCATATGCACAGTTTGGTTTTATTCTCATAGTGCAGCATCAATGCATGGTCACAAAATATTTAGAATGGAAAGGTAAATCTGTTTGTATATCCAGGAAATGTACCCAGGCCAAATATATTATGAAGAAAAATCTTCAGTAAACACACAGACATACTTCTGAGGTTCTCACACTGGTCAGTGACAAAGTACAACACTGATTCTTGAACTATGCCTTATATGAAAGTTCACAGTTTTTCATCACTTGACACTTGACAGTAGCTGACAGCACTAAACAAACATGGTGGTGTCAAAAATCTAATATAAGATTATCCACAGTTAGGCACAAAAAGGGGAACAAAATGTGAATTAAATAAAAACTGCACTATCATCCAGATTATTACAGCTACTAGAACAGCAGGTTTCCCTATAAAGAACCATAGTTCACATGACACCAGTCTATCAGAACCACCAAACATATTACAACATGAGCAGTCCAAATGTGAATAAAACTTGCCTGACAGATTTTACACTATGTTACTGTAAAGAATAAGTGTTTAAATCAAACTAGATTTATTAGTTGAGTTTCCAATACATTTCTTTAGATCTCACTGGTAACACAACTTATTTGTCAGTGCACATCCACTACAGTGACTACTAATGACTGAAGTTTATCTGTACAATTTAGTATGACTTTAAAGGTTTTATTCTCATTTAATTATGCTATACAATAAAGTAATTCTATTTATAATTCCTTCACCTTATTTCTTCGAAACCTTGCACCATTTTTTCCACATGATTTTTCCACTTGCATATTAATTTACATGGAAATCTGCCTAAATTTTCCAATTCTGTTATCTTGGTACAACTGATTACTTTCTTATGTGCAGTTTCTTCATATATATATATATATATATATATATATATATAGCCTTCTATCATTATAAAATTGTTCTTTCCATCTCTGTGTCTCCTTATCTCCTATCTAATAGTCTTCTTCATTACACAGGGTGCATCTTCCGTTTTCTTTACCTCTCCTTAAATCTTCCATTTTCAAAACTGACAATTGAAACCATCCTAACTCAATTCTCCCATTCATATTTGACTGAACTATATTATGTTCTCTCCCTGACTCTTGTTTCATATTCCAATATGGGATAGAGATTTATTTTCTGTCATTTCTTCTTTACTCGACTGTCTGAATATCATTATGAGCTCTTATTTAAAGAATAAGTATTGCAGTGTGTGCCACTGCATAGTGGCTGGCTTATCCAGGCAGGCAGTTGCACAAATATCAGTTTGTGAAATGTAGCACAGTAAACATGTCTTACATAGAAAATAGGTATAACAGAAACCTGTCTTTAGTAGAAAAATTTACAGTCCTGAGGATGTAAATTTAAAGCACTTGTATTAAAACAAACCTGCTTGCAATGGGGGAATAAATTAGTCCCTTGCGGTTCTGTTTTATGCAGGTTTCACTGTGACAGTATCTAAAATATCTGATATGCCAAGTTATGAATACAAACCTCTTTGGGATATGGTGTTGGACTGAGACAAGCATGTATGCAGTGTGCACCAATTCTGTTATATGAACGCAGAATAAGATAATCCTTTGGATCTGGTTGAATTAACAGACCATGCCAGTTCAATTCTCTTTCAAGCCATTCTGTGTCAGATGATCGGTTGTGTCGATAGGCACCAGCCTCAACAAAGACACCATCTTTCTGAAAGCACAAAGCTGATCCAGTAAGGGGAATGCCATTAATGTGACTGACTATGGGATGGACAGAAAGAATTCTATTTCCTAATACAGCCTAATGTCAGGGAGTACCGAAGGCTCTTTACCCAGGAACAGGGGGCTAGATGAGCTACAGATACCATGTAACTAACAGAAACCATGTCAATGTAATTTCTGTTCACCAACTTGGTGCTTGTAAACTGTTTATAGTGTGATTGAAGCATATAATCTACTTACAATTGTCTGAGAAGCGACTACCTTAAATTGGAGAAGTTTGGCCACAAGTTTTGTTTGTGGTGGTGGGTCTACGACAAAATTTCTTATTATTCCAGGTGATGATGAAGGGAAATGGAGATGTACTGCTCGAATATAGGTGATGAACTGGGGGTCATCTTGGGCCACATTCCGAAAGTCCAGATCTGTCATATTAAAGGCTCTTCGCCTTGGTGCTAAAAGGATAAACGTCATACAACAATTTAGCAATCGTATAAGTGACTACAAGAAACACTAGTCTATGGGAGATACTCCTAAATGCTGATGTAGTTTTGGTATATATAACAGTGCTTAAACAATCAACAATGAAAAGAAATGCAACGGCACTGCAAGAGACGAATCATGTAATACCTAATATGGACAGAGAATTGAATAACAGAGCAAAAAATAAATAGATGAATCTAAAATAAATGTGGCTATTCAGAAAATATTAATACACTGCCAACATTCTACTCTTCTGGGATGTTAATGCTGTGTCAGGTAAATATTTTCTGACATTTTGAAGGGTTTCACTACAAAAAGAGTGGTTAAATAACTTCTCTCTTCTTGGATTGCTTTAGCCAATGACGCAGTGAACGATCCCAGAAGACTTGAACAATCAGCAACACCACTATAAGAATCTTGTATTTCAAAATAAGTTTATAGAGAATAAATGATTTAATAAAAAGAAGTTTAAAAAATAAAAGTATTATTTATATATAAAGAACACTGTACAGAGCAAAGGCAATATGTGTTCATTCACAGAGATCAGAAAACAGAGCCACAGAAGATGGCCTGAAACTCCTAAAATGTACTTTCTGAGATAAGTGACAGAGTTTAAACCCTGATATCAAAGGAGTAGGGAAGATAATAGGAAGGAATTACAGATTAATAATAGTGCAGACAATCTTTTAGCAGCAAAAAAAAAAAAAAAAAAAAAAAAAAGAAAAAAAAAATTTTAAAAAAAAAAAAAAAAAAAAAAAAAAAAGCAGTGTAAAAAGAGCTAGACTGACCAAAGGAATTTTCACTTGTAAGAGGTAATTGGGCCTAATCCTTGGAATTTGGGATCATGATAATTTTTAATTCTTTCTAAACTGTACAGGAAGAATTCTGAAGGAAATTGTTTTGCTTCTTTTCCTCTCCTCTATAGCTTACATTAATCTCAATCTATGCTACATAACCTCTGCAGCTTTCTTCTATAACTTCCAAGCCACATGTATGATCATGTTCTCCCCTTATTCATTGCTATTTAAACTGTCTGTTACAGTATCATTAAATAACAAATGATTTTGGATTAATGGATTCTGTGAATTGGCAGAATTTAGGATTGGTGACAATAGGAAGCACATACAACTACGAATGGCACTCCATTTTTTAAATTTTAAATACCTCTTATGTCAGTGGACATCAGAAGCACCATCATGACAACAGAAAAAGCTGTCAGGAAGACAGCATATGGAAGAAGTCGCCTCAAAAGGCCTGGAGTTGACGATGCCACCATTCAGTTGAGCTTGGATGCGGAGTTCTGCATAACATTAGTGGGATGTATGTAACTTTAATTCTTGTAAATTCTGCTGCTATTTTTAAAATCAAAGTTGTCAGTATAAACAAGAATGGACTAATTCCTGTCATCTCTCAACGTACATACAAGATTTGCACAATTTTGTTTATAAAAGCATACTACCAACACGCTGTGTTTGGTAACTAAGGTCTACAATACACATAAAACGCCTGCACCTTTATATTAATTTTATTTTATTTTTTTTAAATCTTGCTACTTATTTTAAATGAACATTTCAACAGAGGTAATAAAGAAATTATGCTAAACAATTCTCAAACAAAATCCAGGTTACAAAATTTTTGAATTACAATCAAAACATGCAGGGCCCTTTATTCACATTTCTCGCTTACCCATTGGAATTGCCGGGTACAACATTTTTATTCTGAACACTTAACGAAGCCTTCCAGCATTTTACATTGCAATTACTGTTAATGAGGTAGTTAATGTTAGTCACGCTAGATGTAGCGACAATCAAAAATGTAAAAATATGGCGTGTCACAGGTAAGAACTGAAATTACAGCTCTACAGATTATTAATGTTAGTATTGATTACGTAAATTAAAGTTTGTTTCATTATTAATTTACCGCACTTAAAGCGCAACGTGTTGTCTAATTTACAGATTGCACTATTGGTGAGTTTCAAGAAACCACGTACCTTATTACATGATGAAAGCCGGCTTTGCTGTTTATGTGTATAACAATTGCGTGCGTTAATGTATGATGATAAAGAAAATGGATTATGTGTTGTACAGTGTCTTTGAGTTACTATGCATTTGACAGTTCTTCTTGCCCTGAAGATGGACACAACCAGGTGAATGAAGCTACTCGGCGGCAGGTGTGTCAAGGTTCTTTCTTCATCAACCGTAGCATGTGACAAGGTCCACATTGGCCAGAGAGAAGGTAGGAATATCGGTCTTACGTACAGCTGGTTCGTTCGCATCCACCACGTACCGAACCTTTCCATGACTGTTTCCTCGATGGGAAAGTACAGTCAGTTTAGAATCACGCTTGCAAGTTCTATGGGAAACTAACATGAAGGTTATGGATATGTCGATTAAATAGAAATGTAATGAATTACACAAGGGGCATGCAATGCGTTGCAGTCTTGTATGTCCTTTGGAACTTGCTGGAAGATTTTAGGATTGAAATCTTGTACATTTCACTCGCACTGTTCCCAAATCTATTCAATTGAATTTGTAAACGTCGATACTGGAGGCATTAACACGAAACGCGTATAATATGTACATAAGAAACGTTTCGATTGTGGGTCGCCAAAGACCCGCACGAAGTATTCGCCTGGAGGTACAGTACAGATGCTTGAGAAAGTTACACGATACTCTGTTTCCTGGCCGATATTCGAATCATGTACCTCTCGAATGCCAGATAGACGCATTACCAAACCGCACACCGCAAACCGCAAACTTAACGTGGCGATCGAGTGATTAGCATTTCTGTTTATAAATCGGAAAGTCCCGGCCTCAAATTTCAGGCCAGACACGACTGTCCCCGAGTTAGGGGTTTTCGTAGTTTTCCTAAGATCTTCCAGGCAAATGCCGGGGTCGGTATCTCAAACTGATTCACGACCTCTAGTTTCCATATCCTTTCTTCTTTATTTATTCACTGATCGTTCTGGTATTCGCTGCTTTAGGCCTAAGTCTGAACGACTGGATTTTCGCGAAATAAATTGTTAACAAGTAAATAAACAGACATCGAGGGGTATGACAGGCGTGCAGAAGTATACGTTCTTAAAGAGTTTGTTAGTAGTCTGCAATTAGGGTTCAGCTTCCAAATGTTCTCTTTTTCTGCACTCCGGGACAGAGACTATGGTAGGCTAACCGTTTGCTGGACACACGAAAGGCCCCAAGATTATAGGCGACGTGCAGGTTAAAATTAATTCTGGTATGCAGAGAGAAGGGGGGCCTTCAGTTCTAGTGGTTACTTACTATACGTACCGCCAGGTTTAACGCTAAGAATTCTACATTTTGCTCACACGATGTATTTAGTCGTATGTGCTCCGTACGATTCTCACAGTTCGCTTATTAATCTTGCTAATGGAAGCACACTGTGTTTTCTGTGAGGTATGTACCGAATCTGTGTATGTATGCATGTATGTATGTATGTGTATATATATATATATATATATATATATATCGTATAATGGAGATTAAGTTATGTCTTTAACGCCGTGCTACGGCCCAGGCAATCGGTGTACGGCTTGTCATCAAGGAGGCCCGGGTTTGATCCCGGACCGGTCCGTGTGACGTTTGTGGTGGATAAAGTGACACTGGGACAAGTTTTCCTCCGAATACTTTGGGTTTTTCCTGTCAATATTTTTCCACAAATGCTTATTTCCTTCATTCATTCATTTGGTATTCCAGAGTTCCATGAGAGTGGATATAGAACTTCTCATTAGATAACAACAGGCATAGTACAAAATGAGTCTTGAAAATGAGATACGTATGATAGTAATTTGTGATTATGATACATAAGTAACAAACCAAGTTTATATAAGGAAATGTGATCAGTTCAGAATATACAATCAATGAAATACTTACATAATGTAACTAGACAGAACTTAAAAACAATTCAAGAGTACTTACATAATGCACATAGACAGAATCTTAAATCAACATACCACTGTAATAAAATTCCTCTTCATTCTTTGCTACTGTATTCAGAAGGACAAGCGGGCGAAGCCTGGCAACGTTGAAACAAAGCAATTCTCTACCGAATATGGGGGGAGATTGGACAGTAATATGCCGTCCCTTTTTTAAGTCTTAAGAGGCTGCGGTTTACCGTGTCGTGGAGGATCAGTCGATAAAGTGGTTCGCTGGGGGATGGAAGATGGGGATTTTTTGCTCGCCACAGCTGACCCGCCCGGCAGCCACCCAGCCTTTTATCCAATGGTGTTCTTTCTCTGGAGGGTAAAGCGAATGTTAACGACCTCCAATCAATAAGATCTTGAATGTATGACGATAAATCGCCATGCCTGCAAGTGTGGTGTTTGGTCACAATGGCAGCTTTACTTCAAATCGTGTTAGATACCAGGAGCCAGGATAGCTCAGTCGGCGCAACGACTGTCTATGGGCTGGTGTGATTCCCACCAAACACAAAGCATATTGTCTTCTCCAAACACCAGGACCAGCTGTGTGGTTTACCCAGCCCCGTGTTCAGTGGATATCGGGGAATCTTCTTGTGGGGATAAAGCGGTTGGGAAGTAAAGCTGACTATTCACCTACGTTGAGTGCCTCGATTAAGAACGAGTGGAGCTGTACTTCCATTCTTCTGTAAGCCTGAATGACATGAATTCGGACAGCTTAAAGTTACTGTACTTATAATGAGATACCTGTGACTAAGCGCATTATTGGTGGTGGTTCTGAATAATGCTCGGGATGTGGATTATTACACTAGTAGTCCTATATCGACCGCCTCTGTGGTCTAGTGGTCAGAGTTTCTGGCTACAAATACAGAGGTCCCGGGTTCGATCCCCGGCGCTACCAGATTTTCTGAGTAGTAGTGGGTCTGGAACGGGGTCCACTCAGCC
>Ga0123354_10001385_pt1 | contig 29273 bp, 14 predicted proteins | sample TergutLab28metaG_2_FD_97872 | JGI IMG/M metagenome (GOLD analysis project Ga0123354, IMG submission 97872) | Labiotermes labralis P4 segment gut microbial communities from Petit-Saut dam, French Guiana - Lab288 P4 | ecosystem: Host-associated > Arthropoda: Insects > Digestive system > Gut ... | reverse complement strand
ACTCCGTAACCGTCCAAAATCGGACACATGTTTATATGAACTTTTTTGATCACAAAGACCTAGGAAATCACCTCCTGCAGTTATGCCCTAAAGTCGTGAAACACCCTGTATATATATATATTTAAATTCCTCGAAACTTGTTCTAAAATCTCTGAAAATTTAGTGGCACTTATGCAACATCTCACATTATGACAATTAGATTCATCATTGTCAGTGAATTTATTGAACTTATGCTACAAAAGTATTACTATCATGGCAGCAAAGTGGCCATGGGCTAAACGGATGAAATTAGATTAGTGATGAAATCTGGATGGCATATTTCATTGTTATTTTTAAGACAATGGGCCACTAAATATTCCATTGGCCTTTATAAATGTGCAAATATGATAGGTGTCTGCTTGTTGTATGGTTTTTATATTTTGTATTTTAACTTGTGTGATTTCAGCATACATTGATATTCTTGATGGACCACCTGGCATTAGTTGTATCACAGTCAGAACGTAACAAGATGTCCCCACAGAATCTTGCTATTTGTTTTGGACCAGTCCTGATGCTGCAGAGTGAGGAAGGAAAAGATTTAGACTTCGGTCAGCCTATTAGTGTGCTCAAATATTTGCTGGAGATTTGGCCTACTAAGTCAGGTAATGTTCAATTAGTGCAAAAAGTAAGAAATTTTCATTGATGATAAAGAATAACTTTGTGATATTGAAGTATAATGATTTAAACAATTGTCCTATTCAATTGTGATTGTGGAAAAGCAGTCAAAATCTACATGTGGCCTGAAAAAACTTTTTGCCATTGGTCTTGAAATCTGATTTATACAAATATTTTTCTATTGTATATTAAAATGTTAATATCAGGGAAAAAGAAAAATACATACTAAGGAGATAGTTGGTAAAATCTGTAATTAAGCAGTAATATAATGATGATTGTGGCAAGGCTGTCCCATTAAATGTGAATGCTTTTCATTTATGAATGAAAAAGTTGTCACGTGTTGGACATTTGTGTTGAACAGTAGTCAGGCTGCAGCAGAAACCTGCCATTTAAAAGGTCATATGCTGAATTTAAAATTAGTCTTTTTAAGACAAAGCGTCATTCCCTCTTCATATTCCTAGTACATTTATTCCTCTTACATCTCAAACCTCCATGATTCAATCATCACATCTCTTTGTGTTAAAATTTCATTGCTGAAAACAAAAGTGAACAAAATAATACAAATGGTCAGGAATATAATTTGCATTAGAGTAGAAGTGAGCCCAGATCATCAGGCAATATTTTCACAGACAGTTCGGGAGGTCTTTTCTCCTTCTCTTCACCTGTCGGCAGCCACTCAGCCATCTCGCCTTCCATCCTTGCCAGTGAGCAAATCACTCCTACCGTCGGTGTCAGTATCTTCAGCGGTGGGAGGAGTTCCATGGCAGCTCGGCCGTGGAGCACGAGGTTCTCCAGTCGCAAGGGGCAGGAAATCAGCAGCCACATCTCCAGCAGGATCTCAGCAGCAGGTACTCTGAAAATTGCAAGCATTGGACACATGTTCACCTGTGTATGGAGCACGCATTTTCATACAGGTGGAAGTGCAGAAAACTGCTGTTTTAACGACTGCAGTTTGTAGTTCATTTATTTTGACCAGCAACAGGTGGCTATTTTGAAATTGATAAGTGAAACTTATCTCTGTAAATTGGAACAAGAAGGAGCAAAATTAAATATTTTAAGAGAGGTAAGTTTGTCACATTCTAAAAATTGGAATCATATTTCTCTACAAATAGCAGAGTGAGTATTTGTAAGTGAGTTACAAGACTATCACTGAATAACTGAAACACTGCATGTGTACTGCCGTTATATCCTTGCTGTTGTGAGGTATTTAACAGTCACATGCATCCGGTTTCAGACTTCATTTGTGGGTGTGAGGAAAAACAGGATTAATTTATGCCTAGTGAAATGAGTCACACTGAGTCACTGTTTATACTATTTTACGTTTATAAACACCAAGTCAGATGTTAAGAATGAGTGGAGATACACTGCTGCTCCACTGTATGCCTTCATGATGTAGAGAGGGAAAACTTCGCCTTTATACACGAAGTTGGGAACAGCTGGATCGTACTGCCCATGACAGACTTTATTGTCTAATTTATCTCACTTCTAACTCCCTCTAATTCTAGACGTTTTCCTTTGATGCCATGACTAATCCAGACAGAAAGTATTTACTAGTATAACTAATTATTACCAAATGGTGTGCTGGAACATGACATCCATTGTTATGATATTGTGACAAGACTGCATGTATAGACAGAGGTCAGGCTGCTACCATGTTGTGAATAGTATCTCACTGAATTTGGAGTTTTTTTAATATATAAAGACTTTTGAATGTATGTTCCATTTACTCTGTTAGTGGCAAACAACTGGATCTGGTGACAAGAGTGTGTATATTACAGGCAGTTGCAGCTAATGACATAGCTTCTATGTAAGCATGCTTAACCTATATTGCCTTGTTCTGGGATCTTGTTCACAAAAAGTGGTTTTTCCATATCATAATTACCAGTATTGCTGACTTACACACAGGTGGTAGTGGTATCATCACCCGACTCACCAACAAGTGAGGGATCTTCACCATCTCCCTCACCCGAAACTGAGGAAGTTAAAAAACCTCTTGTAAAACCTGCAGCTGCAGGCACAGTTGGACTGACTCTGCAGCAGCGTACAGCCACCTTGAGGAAGCCAGTTGGGGGTCAGCAGAAACCTGTACCATCAACAGCAAGTGCAGGAAATGGTATGCTGCAGGGAGCAAATGGTTTGCTGGCATCAACAGCAACAGAACTAGTTCCGAATGGGACAGCTGATGACTTGCAACAACAGATCCAAACTCCAACATCATCGACAACAACAGAGGATTCAAGAAAAGAAGCAACAGCAAGGGAAGCTGATGGAGAGGCTAGTGATGAAGAGAAAGAAGAGGATGTAGAGGATGATGAAGATGAAGAAGATAGAAGGATGGATGACGATGTCCAGACCACCAGCAATGATGAAGAGGAAGAATGAAAGCCCGGATAAATGTGAGTGCTTTGCGTTATACTTACATATTTTATGTGGAGAGATTAGATCACTTGTTTAGAAGAAAAGCACTGTTGTAAGTAATACATAGAGGGATGTCACTAAATATCTGTTTCATTCATAAGTATAATATTTTTAACATTGTCCAGATCACTTATCCTTTAATGATAAAAATTAGCTAAATGTTTGTCCTAGCTGCTCCTGTTTTCAATACCAGATTCATCATAGATCTATTATGATAGAAAATAATTTAATGAAAATCAATGTCTTGTGTTACAGAGGGGTACCATTGTTATTTTGATATCTCTATTTCACTTACACTGTTAGAGCTCCTCATTTAGGTATTCTACCAACATTTAAACCCATACTTTAGGGTCTTCCTACTGGGAATGAATTGTTTATAGTGTGTGTGTGTGTGTGTGTGTGTGTGTGTGTGTGTGTGTGTGTGTGCATGTGCATGCATGTGTGCGTGTGTGTGTGTGTGCACGCGTGTGTGCGTGCATGTGCGTGTGTGTGCGCACATGCATATGCACAGCGCATGCATACATGCTTGCATATGTGGTGCTCATGCTTGTGTGTGAGCACGTGTGCATTGGTATGTGTGCACATGCTTGTGTGTGTGTGTGTGTGTGTGTGTGTGTGTGTGTGTGTGAGTGCACGCACATACAAAGCCAGCCTCTGTAAGACATATTATGTGCTACCCTGTTCCCTTAATAACAATTGTTCCCTTTGCTTCCTCACTTCCTATATATTCTACATATATTGACATCTTTATATATGACAGAATTTGTAAATTTATTTACAGCGCTCACAAAACCACCATCGTATCAGTCACCATAATTTACAGCCACTACCAAGAGCTCATATTGAGTCATGTACTGGCCAAAAGAGATGGGCAGTAAGACACTTAAGATTGAAGTGGGGTTCCAGAGTAGTGATATACTTGAGGTATCATATGAAGATGGAAGATCACCAAATCAGTGCATAAAATACCTCATCGTATAGCTCTCATAATATAACATGTTTAGTTTATTAATAAATTAAGATGCAAAATAATTGTATGATATGCAAACGAAAATGTAGGAAAAGTAACAGTATGTTGTACGTCCCATTAAAACTAATGAAAAGGCATATTTACTGCTGCTATAGGACTTGAAACACATTGTAAAGACATTCCTTATGTTAGAAATATGCTTTTTGTTATGTGTATATGCAGCGTAATAGCTTACGTGTTAAGTTGGTCTTTGTTGCTAGTGGAAAACTCCTAATTAGAGATTAAAAATATGCAAGGGTTGTTACCTTTTAACTAACAAAATTCTGTAGGTGAAGTCATTTTTCAACAGAAGGAATATCAGTGGGCTTACTGATTGAAGGAAGTGCCTTGGGTTGAACAACTTTGGTTGAGAATTGAAGCTTGGTACAAAAATGAAAGATTGGTTGTTACAACATATGGCTTAGATTGTTAAATAATATTGTAGGCAATAATGTTATGGAGAATATCTGCAATGGCATTGTACATGGTAGAGTTTATTGGCATCCATAGCAAAAAGCACAAACATAAGATTAACATGAAGGAAATTTGTGTAAGTAATTTAAAGCAATTTAAAGCAGTCAGCACTGAATAAGCAGTGAAGAAACTTACATGTGAAGGAATATCAGAGCCTCTCTCAGACAATCTGTAACACAAAAGTATTATGTACATACTTTCCTAAGCGTCAGAGGCTTTAGTTGTGTTTGAATATTATCAAAGGAATTAATGTAAACTGCTGTGGTGGTACACTTGCAGATTGTTGGAATGTTACAGAACTGTAGGTCTTGCCATGAAGCATATCTGTGACGTGTGACTGTATTATAAAGTAGGTTGAAGTACATTTAATAAGAATTGATTCTAAGCAATAAAACAGTTATATCATTGCAAATAGTGCACAAAGTGGGAATAGTGATGCAAGATGATCCTATGGAGAGTGTCAACATTGCAGAAATATACTGCCATTTAACACTGGAGTGGTAAGACCATAAAATATGTAAATACTTACAAGATGAAACAACTGATCTGGTCATGTAGACTACTTTCTTAATGCATATTTCTTTACAGTTATGCTACTTCCTGAATTTCTGACACACACACACTGAACTTGTGATGTTATCACACATTTTCATTCACTCGAAAGAAATGTGCATGCTGTGAAACTCAGTAATTTTTATGAATCTCAAAACATAATATTTTGTGGGTTGTGTATTCAGAAGTATGTACAAGTTCAGTTCTTATGGTTGTGATGGTGGTACATTACACTTAATTTTACTAGACTTCTTGATTTAGTGTATAATATCTTATTCAAAATAAGAACACAAAGTTTCGGGAACCCATTCTCATCCGTGGGTGAAAGGTTGTAGAGCTAACTTTCAAATTAGATTTGACACAGAGAAAATATTCTGAATTGTTGGACAACTGATGTCAATTAACTACTTCCAAATATGCAGCTTGGATTATGTTTTGTCCTCGAATGAGAATAAAAAATAAAATAATGGCTAGACTTGTGAATGCCTAAAACTAAGACAAAAAAGAGAAGTTTGTGCTATCTGCCAACTTCATTTGAAAATTCTGTCCATATGGATCCCCATCATCTGCAAAGAAGTTATCAAATAGTACAAAGAGCCAATAGAGCTGGTAGGTTTCTTATGCTCATCTTTCTTAATGCATTTTTGTCATTCCAGTTCTCTGCCACAGTTGGGGCCAGTGGTGGGCAATTAATATGTGTCACATTAGATTCAATTTTCTGTTGAATCTGTGTTTATGGGGTATGTTATGGTTTTGATTTGCTTTTATTTATTTATAGTTCTGTTTCTTTCTCAGTATTAAATCTTCATAGGTATTTTATGCAATTCTTGTAATTTTTAATTCATATTTACTATTACCTTCCATGGATAAAATGTTATTCTATATGGGTGTGTTGCATGGGTGTGTGCAGGTGTTTGTGTGCGCATGTGTGTGTGTGTGTGTGTGTGTGTGTGTGTGTGTGTGTAAGTACAGTTAAGCCCTGATATATCACCTCAGCAATAGAATGCCACAATCACTCAGTGCTCATGAAAGTCTCTGAAAATGAATTTCCTACTAAACTCTATTTTTCTTGTCTTCTACCCTTGATACACCATCACAGACTGCAGTCCACTAACAATGGCACAATGTGGAGTTCAACTCTAATTAACTGACATGAGTTGTCCAGTGATTGAGAATAACACTTTTTATTGTATCTGATTGAGTAGTTGATGCCCCACATTTTTACCTGAGGATGGGAATAGACCTAGTTTTGAAACATGTCTTTTTTTGTATATAATATCATGAAAAATGTCCAAAACCTGAATAATACTCAGCATGTTAAAGTATTGTTAAGTTGTAGTTAGAACAAAGGGGTACTGGAATTTGGATACTTTAACAACTGTTCTCATTTCACCTTTAATAAATCAACCAATAAAGAGCACAGTGTACAGGAAAACTCCCCAGTGGTCTATATCATACCAACTCCAACATTTTTCAGTTCACAGTGAACCATTTTTAAGGCATCATACAATCAAAAAAATCACAAAGAGAAATGTGCGTGGAACATATACATGAATACAATCATCTGGAACACGGTACCAGATTACACAGTGTTTGTTGATGGGAAGGATTTCAAGTATTAGTACAATAGAAGCAAAGGTTCAATTTTAAAATACGTGTATCTGCAGCTTCATTAACTTGGAACAAAATTATGCTATGCGATTATAAATACATGGAGATGTGCATTACTACAAGATACCCATTTCAATTGCAAAAATATGATGTAAAGCTTCAAATCTGAGTCTTCATTTTAATATGAGTTGCATGCTGTGAGTGCATGTTAATTGATAATTTTTAAGGTGATTTTGGATATCTGATGGGCATTTTAAACTGTACAATTTTCTTGTATGAATGAAGGGCTCACTTTTGTGATTTTTTTTAGCCTTTTTATAAAACATTATTATGTAAAATTAATAAGTTCTAAACAAAAAACACCTGCCTGTGAACATGCTGGGTTTCCAAAATTATGCATCACAGCATTGCAGTGAAGTTGTCAGTTTACATAATTTAGCATTGCACTGTGAAACCATATGAGTGTGGACGCATATCTCCACATGTTCGCAGCCTTGACACCAGTTGGAGACAAGTGGTCAGCTTCATGCCTCAGCCATTTTCTCTGCAGGACCAGAATCTGCTGTACTCATTAAATAGGCTGAATATGTCTGAGAGCCAATTTGGATGGGGTAGCAAAGAGAATATTAATGGAAGATTTGATTTTAGACTATTATGTCATTTGGTAAATAGTTATTAACAGCTATTTAGTAGTTGATAATAATAGAACTTTTATCAACACTGCTGTGCAAAACTCATATCCCATGGAAGGAACATTGACTATGCCAGGAATTGAAATATGTATGTCCATCCTGTACTCTAGTAACTACGTTTATTGACTTAACATAGCTCCCACAGCAAAGAAAGTGGCCACCATTACTTATGCTTACTAAGGGAATATAAACAACGTTAAGTTTTTCTTCATCTTTAATATGCCAAGTTTTGAGATATTACCACAGAGACACTTTGACGAGTTATAACTGATACCCTGATAGTGAAGCCTGAGGATTTAGAACTACTAATATGAAAGAACACAATTGGACACAATTCAGAACCATTTCCATCCACTGCCTTCTCTCTTGTCTTCAAAGTAATCATTTTCAAAGAACTTTCGATGAAAAACCCATGTACTGCATCTTCACTACATACACTAATGCTCATACCCTCATATATTATACTATCCTCTCAATATTAGGTGAAATGTGTAGATTATGAGCCTTCTGTTTACAGCATCCTGATTATAGCTGTTCTCACTTCTTTCTTCAATAGCTTCTTGGTGAGGTCACATTGGCAGTCTTTCAGCTGCATAGCAGAAAATTTAATTTAAATTAATAAAATGATGATAGGTGGTATTAAAATTGCCTCAGTGAGGTTCTTCTACTTTAAATAGAAATTGCCCTGAATATAGCAACTGTCACTCCCTGCCCTGTAGATTGCCCTTCCATGTTTATAAATTGTTAATTCAACAAGCTGTTCAGTTTTGGTTGAATATGAGTTTGATGTTTTTAATGTTAAACAAATTTGAAAATGTACACATAGTGTAAAAAAAAAAGTAGTAAAATCCCTCAATAACAGATTTTATGACAATCCATTCAGTGGCTCTGAAGTTGTTAAATGTGAACAGATAGACGGGCATGGTTAAGTTAGTAGGTGCATTCTTGCGGTTATTCATTTCAAACACACAAAATTTGCTTGGAAATGTGAATTTTAATATCCTCCTTCGGTTCTTTCAGTATATGCTAGGTACACTTTTAACACATCCTGTGATCACTGTGTTCTTTAAATTCTATATGGAATTTATAATGAGAAATTCAATAAAATTTTTTAATTTGTCGTACTAAAATTGTGGTGGCCTATCTCCCTATTTTTCACCATGTTTATATTTTTATGTGTGTTGTATTATGGTTGTTGATACTTTGTATACCTTTGTGCTGTTCTGCTGTAATGAGAGTCAAATTTCAGCTTCATTTTTGCAGATGTGTCACCACAAACCCTTAGTAACAGATGCTGATTTATGTGCAGTTAGAAATGTGTACCATTACATTAAAACACTCCAAGAAGAACAAATGAAAGATATGTTCTTTGTCTATAATGTAATTAACCCAGTATGGAGCCTCTTCTTAGTAGAATTTATGCTAAGAAAAAAGTGTCTGGTAGGGAATCCTGCCCTATCAACAATCTGAAAGTTGTGTCATCTTGTAATCATTAATATCTAAAAATGCTTTGTGTATGGTGGGAATTTGAAAACGACAGTGTGTAACTTACCTGCTTATGTAGCTGGGTTTATATGCAATATCACTGCCATAATTAATAAAACTTCAGTATTGGTCCAGGAAAAATAGCAAACAGAAATTAAGAAATAAACTTTGTTGAATACAACTTCCAACATAGATCAAATGTTAACATTAACAGATTACTATTAGTTTCATGGTTCAATGCAGATCATGTGATAATAAATCTCTGAAATTACACTCATTTGGACCAATTATGACAATTTTTTATTGATTTTATTAATTAAAATATAACAGCATACACGTGTTAATTGACGGTTCAGTTCCCATGATGAAAGACAGATTTTATTCACGAAATAGATTCTTGTCTACAAGTTAGTAAGATAATTATATTGTTGTGTATACTAGATTTGCACAAATTTTGAATGTTGGTCAGCCAGGAGAATAATTTGATATGGTGGCATTAATATTTTCTGTATAATAACTGCAGTTCTTTCCTCACATGCAAAAATGTGTATCATTTCTCACACAGTGAGCAGAAAACACCAGGTGATAGAGAGTTTTGCAGGTTGCTCCAGAATAGTGGATCCTCAGTACAGAACTTGCTTTATGTCACCCTCCTTTTGCCAAGAATTTGAAAGTGGCACCTAGATTGTTACATAATTTGTGCACCCCTGTTGTATACTGTAATATGTTTTTGTGATATTGCCTATTAGTTTGTGAATATAAACATAAAAACCATTAACATACATGTACATAAACTTGATAAATACATAAGCCTTCACTTGAAATGACAATTTTTTTGTGTTTTGTTGGTATTTCTTTCTGAAAAAGTAAAGCATTAAAACAAAATGATTTATATATCACAGAGTACTCACAGTCTTTTAATTTGATATGTTTATGCCACTTTGACATTTACATTAATCAGAAAGGGAGAAGAAGCTAGTTCCTATACAAAACTTCAAAATTATTACTATCCCTTTCCTGGCAAGGATGAAAGGGGCCAGAAGGAACCCGGCTTGTGGTCTGACTATTGTGCTACTTTGTTCATGTTCTCAAGTGTTACAGTTGATATCTTAAGATATAGGAGCATTCAACCTGTATCATTTTCTTAATGTGCACTTAGCACTGACCAGGCAGTTAGAATTCAGTGTTCTGTATTTGAGAGGCCCTGGTATAAATGTAAGTCACACTGAGGCTTTTATGGTTTCCTTCATTTCCTCCAGGTAAATGTTGGGATAGTACCTTAACATAGGCAATGTCTATTTCCTTATACATATTACTCAGTCATCATCCATCATCATTCTACCACTTAATGCCGTACAGTGTATTCCGTACTCATAAATAATTCCACTCAGTAATACGGCTCCAAAATTTATTTAAATATATTCAGTATGAATAAGGGAATGTACCTGGTTCGATGATAAAAGTAAATAAAATGGCACAATCCACAGAAAAATGTATAGAAACTTAGTACCAGTTAAGATACAAAATTGTTCACTGCAGTTAAGTCTTGAAGTATTAAGTGTTTACTTCACTGTTTTGATAAAATATGCCATATTTAAAATTGCAACAATATTTATCAGGCACATAATCCTTGTCTGTAGAAACTGCTCAGTATCTTCTAATCTGAGAAATAATGCCATTTTCTCTTTGCTACATGCTGTAAGTAATGAACTTGAGATACTATGACAAATGTTGACTCTGTAATTTCACGTGAGATAAATACTATGATACAGTCTGCTTGGTATACCTTATATTACCAATGTCGAATATTTTAATATGGACTTTCAAGTTAGTGAGAATGTAATGTTGACAACTGAATTATCAAGATAGATTAGTGGTTTTGTTGTAACTGAGTCCCTGACAGTTCCTTCTGTAACATACAAATTAATGGTCACTTCTCTGCATTGAACCATACAAATGTCACATTCTTACACCCTCCCACATGAGACTTCCAAATGTTATAATGTATGAATATAAAATACGACATGAAACTTTAAAATATGTTCCTGTACTTAAATTTTGTTAACATGGTGATTTGGAAAACAATAAACCAGATGATCAAGCCAAAAATATTAAATATCTCCGTATATACAGTGATACAGTATTAGAATACAGAATACAATATTATTAGTTGCAAACTTTAAAGAATTAAAAAAATATGGTAACAGATTTTATTCTACAAATTTAACAGTTGTACATTCCACAACTTAATTTTCCTCAAACTTATCTTCCGCTATAGTAGTTGGTATGTCAGGATTATTGGAAGAAATATCTAATATGAGTAAGTAAGAGGCATGCTAATACAAAATGGTGCTAAATTAACCAAAAGCATTTGCCTAGTATTGTAATGAAATGTTATGTACATTTTGTTTTACATGTTGTATGAGTGCTGTTGTTTCAAAGAACAAACATGATGTATACTACAATTATTCCTTACTTCCAGCAGGCTAATTATAACATATTATTTCTTTGAAAATGTGACATTCTTCAGACAAGCACTGATACAGATTTTACAGCATTTGAAAAGAAATAATTAATTACATGTTAGTAATTGTGCTAAGAATTGCAACAAAACTTTTGCTGCAAATATGTAAGACACTTAATAATGGGCTGTTACGCATACAATATCAAAGTAAGTTGGTGTATTAATATTTAACCTTAGTCATTACAATAAACCAAATTATTTTAACACACTGCATGAAAGTGTCTCATTAGGGACATTTGTTCATATACCATTTTAATTAGTTCAGCTATTTGTGTCTATATTTTGAACACAGTAATGAGTACTATGAACACCAATGCATATCATATATATTAACTGCTCCTGCAGATTATGTTTTATCACAGAGTGTAATAAGTGTCTGAAAAGTAACAAATTTTGGTGCCAGTACCTGGCTACAGTTAAAGCCCTAACACTAAATTAAATACTTACTTCACCATAACACAGTACTTGAAATTTTATTAACTGACTTGACTCTATGGGACACAATCCTTAAAGAACTAAATAGTTGTTCAACTAGCCAAGCAATTCCCCACAATTTTTGGAATCCAAAATTTATTACTCTTTATAAGAGGCCATCGCCATTACCTATCTTGAACCAGATGAACCAAGTCCAAATCTTGACACCAAATTTCTATCAGATTCATTTCAATATCATTCTCCCACCAGTGTCTAGGTCATACAAGGCATCTGTCACTACAGATTTCCCAACTGAAATTTTGTATGTATTCTGTATTACTCCCAACTACTGATTTTTATATTTGACCACCCTAATATCATTTGATAAAAAGTACAAACTATGAAGCAGGTTTACCCAGTCTCCCAAACATGTAATTATGAAACAATACCCACTTCCACTGCAGTCAGTAACATCAAATATTGGTTCCCCCATAGTCATCAGATGAATAATTCCAAACTTCTTCCTGACCAATCGCAACTTCTAAACTAGTACATAAATACATTTTCAGCCCAGGCTACTTTTTCAGATTTTGTGTTTAATTAAACACTTGCAGTGTTTGGTTTTTGAGACATGCCTATTTATAGGTTTGTGCATGTGCACTCATAGCTAATGCAAGTTAGCAGGACAAAAGTTGTCAATGATATTTATGGTACACATTGCCATCTACCTGGAGTGTAAATGTTCAGACATTGTATCATCATGTCATTATTCCATTGCTACTTGAAAATTATCCTTTTTCATCATCTTTATCTGCATCCACAGAATCACTTTCAAATTTATTTGATACTGGAATAAAATTTTCACATCAAAGTATCATATTATAATGTATCATTTATTTTAGCAAGTCCTTTCATCTTACTTTATAGCGTTCAGTTTCTTTGTACTGGACTCTTTTTATTGTCTGACATGAAATAACGTTTTTAACAGCGTATACCTGCTGTTTAATTTCTATATGCGTGATATGGAGACTGATATAAGACTGCGTACCCTGCTTGTTCCAAAGTTTGATTGATTTTTTTATGTTACATATTTTTGTTTGTATAAATTCCAGATTACAGAATTTCAGCTTTATTATTGTTTATGGATAATTATGACAGCATTTCTAATATTTTATAGGTAATTTAAGTGTACAGTCAAGAATGCTATTTGTTAAATGTCTTGGTTTAGAATTTTTTATTGCTTGCAGTTGTAAAAATGTCAGAAATTGTTATTTTTATTACTAATATTATTGTTACATTATCAATAGGAAGAAGGTATTACTAAAATAGATATTCTGCCTTTGTTAAATTTGTTGGAAATAACCTCAAAGTTTCACACTATTGTCATATATATGTTTGTTAATTTACAAGCAATATTTTATACACACTATAATTTGCTAAACTGTTGATAACCTTGTTTCACACTTCCCTTGCCCCACCAGTACATGAATTATTGCTGTCAAAGTGAAAGCAAAATCAAAATGTTGCATGGCCATCAATTTTTTATGTACAGTTAAAAATGTACCAAGTAAAAGTTCTATAGTGTTCCACTATCTATTGTGATATTTAGTTTTACTAGTGTTGGTCCCATCTCACTAGCATGTGCATCCACAGTGTTGTTATTGACTGTAGGAAATTAAAAGCACATACTTGGATAGTCTTGTTTCTCCACCCTGTACTTCATTTCTATTTTTGTTAAAAATTATTATTTAATTTAGCTTCATTTCCATATCGTGATTTGAATTTGTTATATTTTTTTTAATAAGTACTTCCTTCACTAATATGGTGTACAACTTACCCTCCTGATGGAGCAGCAGGTTTCTCAGAAACACTTGCATATTTATTTTTTGGGCTATAGAACATCTCACCTCAGAAGCTACTAATCTTCATTCGTATTGATTCACTGTAAGTATGCTATTGAATAATGTTGTCAACTGATAATAGAGTATGGAGCATTGGTGGGATGGTGTTGACACAGGAAAAAACCAAAGTATTCAGGGAAAAAACCTGTCCCAATGTCAGTCTGCCCACCATAAAAGCTGCATGGACTGAACTGACCCTGAATTCACTATCCTGGGAATTTATGAGATGCCTTGATCACTGACTATAATTTGCATGTGCATTGTGTATGCTTCTTAAGCTAATGTTTCTCTATAATTCATGACACACTTCTCATGGTTCAAAAATAATGATCACTTGAACTGTAATACTGTTTTCTATATCTGTGCTGTTCCCATGCTTCAGCCGTAACGCTGAAAGTACACTTTCATGCTTAACAAAGTCTACAAAACTCTTTGTCTTTCATGTGTATCTTTTTTAACTAAATTTATAATTGGAAAGTAACCACTGTCTCCACAGTGGATGTATTACCATTGTGTTGGAAGGAAAGAATAATTGCAAGACAAGGTATAAGAGCATGTAATGTGTCAGTGTTAAGAGTGTAAAATACATATGTATATATAAGCTGTAAATATTTTTCTGTTGAGTTCAATATCAGAAGATACGACCACTCTGAAATTTTTTACTTCCACACGAAATGGTCTACATGTGTTCATGTATGTAAGTCGAAGCAAAAGATCTTATTCGAAGAATAATTTGCGGAATGTGTGTTATAATCAAAATATGGACAAAGTACAGTAATTAATATTGCACATTTATCATAAGGACAATGTAGCTCAACTTGTTTTTATTTGTGTTGACTAGTGTGAATGAAAAGTCATGTGTTGAGCAAGAAGTGTTTGCTAATGTCGCAACAAATGAAACTTTTGAATGTAATATACACAGTAATATTACAGTGAATGGTGTAAATGTTTCAGCACCACAAAAACTTCGTTCATTTTTATCACTGCCCTAAATTAGAGCTTTAAAAGATGATATACCAAGAAGAGGAGCAGAATAAAAAAAAGATGATTCAGCTCTTTAAGGACTAAAAACATTTTAAAAAATGTACATCTGATTTTTTGCACTATGTTTAGTGTTGATGGAATATGTGTTTTAAAATCAGCAAGCATTTTGCAGTATATTAGTGACATAGGAGTTATTGGAGTTGATGCAATTGTAGTCAAAAGAAGGCAGCTTAAATGTACAAACAATATTTATATGGGATTATTACCAAAAATGTGAAAAAGGCACCAGCTTTTAATTTGTTAGGGGAGGATGGGAACAACTGACCTGTCCTTTGATGCTTTGTAATGTAGTTAGTCTGAGCCCAAAAACAGAACTGTTGTTTGCATTTAAAATCAACTGTAAAATTATTGTTTGCACATTGAGATAAACTACATTGTAATTAAAAGGCTTGGTTTCTTCAATGTGTATCTTGGTTATCTGTGTATGATACTAGAACAAATTCTTAGGCTGTAGATGCCCCTTTATTTATTCACTCACAAGGCCTCATTTATTGTATTAATACTACTTGCATTTTATCATTAGCTCATATTTCCTACTTCCTTAAACTAAATATTAATGAAATCCAGCAGAATAAAATCTGGTTTTATTAAGGATGCATTCTTTAACTGAAATCAAGGTAAGTTTTGCAATGTGAGATCTAAAAATTTGTATGGCAGAGATCAAATTTCTAACCAGTGAAACTGGTAATTAATATTATATGAGATTCTACAAACAAAAATATGTCACTGTTGCATCAGTTGTAAGCACAGTATATAAGAGAAGATTTTCTTTTTTTACCGAAAGGCATTTGTAATTAGTATGTTTCATTTACCCTTCAACGATACTAGCTTGGATACGGAAACTAAATATGTTAGTAACTTCAGTCCATATATTGGTCTTTAATAGTGTAACATTATGCATTATGCATCTGAAAGAACTTGGTAATGCAAAATTGTTACTCTTATGAACACCTAACAATTTTATAATATGTAATTTTACTTGTCTGTGAAACATTTTGTAACATTTTGTACCATAATAGGTTTTGTAAAAATGAGTTTTTAGACCCCTGCACAACCCCTAAGCTGGAGGACCACCCCTTGTTGCCTGTCTGCAACTATTTGTGCAGTATATTCTCAGTAGTAACATAGGCCCTTATGGACATTGTACTGAACCTTTTGGTTCCACAGAAGGTAGAGAATTACTTGACTAACTGAGCACCTATTTGCTTCTCAAGTAGGACTGTTCTTCATGGAGTTACTTATTTGGTAAGTTAATTTGTCAGTTTTTAGGCGCTTTCACAAAACTGCAAAAAGTGTCTATTAGCTTTATCATGGTTGTCTATCTGTATGGATGGAACAACTTGATTCCTACTGAACATATTTTCATGAAATGTGATGTATGATTACATTTTGAAAATCTGTCAAGGCGAAAGTTTTATTAAAATCTGACCAGAGTAAAAGGTACTTTACATGAAAACTCTGTAAATTTATAGTAATATCTCACTGAATTCTTAGAATGAGAAATGTTTCAGACAAATATTCTATATAAAATCAAAACACACATTTGGTGTTCTATAAACTTTTTCTCGAAAATATTGCCATTAATGAGATAATATGGAAAAATATGGTAGAGACAGACAGGCCATAGGAGAAAATATAACATGGGGCATGTACTTTGAATGCTGGATAATTAAGGCTACAGACACACTCTCAGAATATTTATTGCTTTTCCACTACAATGGTGGTTTTACAAATGTGCCTCTATGTCACGTTTGTATGTACATGGCCTGTCTTTTTTAATTATAATTTCACTGACCTTCACCTGGATTGTTGTTTCCAGTAAATCTTTTATTTTAAATTTTATGGTTCCTTGTTGTTTATTTAGGGTCTGGCATTTAGAGCACTCTGCTTTGTATAATAAATAATCTACTCCCCTTTCCCTCAATTACAGTTTAACTTAGTTAATGTTTAATAAAAATAAAGTACAGGTAATGCTATCCCTGTGAACACCATTAAGCCATACAGAGGGGTGGATTCTTCACTTGGCACTGGATGGAGGTGAGTAGGGGGTGAGCAGTCAGCTTCATTCCCCAGCTGCCTCACCCCAGTACCCATTGAAAATGAGGTTCAGTGGACCATAACAGTCCGTGTGGACACTATGGAGAACAGAAAACCTCCTTTTTCTCTTCCAGGAATCATACAGTTATTCCTGAGTCATCCAGCCTCTAGCCCAGTCATTATATTAACTATTATATCCCATTCCCCTTCCTGAAAAGTGTAAAATATGTATATAAATATATATAGATATTTTATTTCCAAACACAGTGGCAGCCCTAATCAGCCCTTATGGCCATAAAATGTGAGTCTGTTTCTCCCTGCATTGGTACATTTTGATATTAACTTGTTCATTGCTTGCATGACAAGATAGCTTGGAATATTCATTATGCATCATATGCTAGCTAGGCATTTTGAAATGTAACAGAATTCATTACTTTTCCACAACTCTCAGGACACCATAAGAGACATATTATTTTAGTGTAGCACAATGACAAGTACTACCAGTTCAGGTAATGTAGAATAATACAATTTTTCAAGACCTACACTAATTGTAAAACAATATTTGCTCATCAGACAAATTCCTTTATATATTCTTCGTTCTGAAATGTGTTACTGAATGCTCTCAGAAGAGATATATAAAGTGTCACTGTGATCTTTATGTGTTCCATTTCCGTGCATCCTGTGAGCGTGTAACTGTCACTGTGATACTATAAGAAAAAAACTGCGTAGAATATTTTGTATTTATTTTTGCTCAGAATATGGCATTTAACACAGCTCTTTGGTCACCAATGAATGGATTAAATTACATGCAAATTACAACCCCAGAAACTATGTTGTTTCAAGCATTAATGATGACAAGACAAGGATAATGGACTGTTTGTTTCAGTATGAAACATGCTTGAAAAGTTAGGACTAGTATGTGTGGAACATCTTTTCACTCCTCATGTGACGTATATATTATTTAGACATCGACAGGCCCTGTGTTTCTGATGGAGAATGGCTTCGTATTAAGTACTCTGCCTCTTCTTGTGGACCATGTGGTTTTTTAACTTAGTTATTTTAATTACTTTGCTGTGTAATTTTATACAGATACAATATAGGATAAATTTCAGTGGTCTGTCAAAACTGTGAGAAATTTTTGTTTAATTATGTTACTTTTAAGTGTCAGGTTCTATGTAAGAAGGAAATATGTTGTTATAACATGCATATTGACATATGTCTCTTTCTTATTTGTTGAATTGAACTTTGTTCTGGGGGTGGGGGTTGGAGGCATGCTGTTTTATGGGCTCAGACATGTAAGCTGATGTGTCACTGTAGTTATTTGGTCCTAAACATAAGAGAAATCAAAACTTGGCTTTACTGTCCATATGCTGTGGTTGAGTTATTATGTAGCTATGCGCAGTAAGAACTTTGGTTTACAACATAGAAAAATCTACAAGATGTGGTGTCTGCAAATGTGTATGTGTAATTAATTGTAGTTATCACAGATTCGTAAACGAAGCTTTCAATGTGCATATTGTTATTATTATTATTACAGTTTATTTTATTTTATTTTGTTTGTGTGTGTATGCACACATGTGCATGTGTGTGTGTGTGTGTGTGTGTATGTGTGTGTGTGTGATGTTGATATCGAAAGAACTCTTTGAATGCACGGTTATAACATTATCTTACAAGAAAAACCAAGTGTAAAATATTCTACTGTTTATTTGTTGTGACAATTGTAATACTGTATGAAAACGAAAGAAAACTGTGTAACTTGATAACAATTATCATCAAAATGCGTGATTAATTTATAATTTAATGTCATGAAGCTTCATTAATATTATGTGCACATATCATGGATAGACAAATTTATGTGATCATTTTGGATGCGGAGTAATATTAACTGTGTACTAATTAGTGGCATATACTAGGTCTAAACTGAAACCCCTTGGCAGTCCATAGTCTCTGTGCACTGTATGCATTGCTGTACAGTTATGTACAGCATAGATTATTCTATTGTACCATGGATCCCTCATGTGTGCACATTACCCTGGTCACCATAATCTTGACTAATATGCGCACACCTTGCAGAAGACTTGATACAAACTCATAAACAAAGAATTAGATATGTTCTAGGGGAAAAAATTATTGTAAGAAACAACAGATTTTCCATTATTTCAGAACAGAACTGATAGTTACAATATATGTGGATCTTCTTTGGTAAAAAAAATTGTATAATTTCAAATTTACAGTCAGTAACACTGGATTGCACTTCATTTAATTTCCGTGTGTTTTGTAAGCATTTTGTCCATCTCATGTTCCAATTGGTAGGTCATACTGACCCCCAGGAATGCAGACTGTGTGACACACAGTTACTTTACTATGCATACTTGTTTCAAGCTCACCTATAAGCTGTTTCAGTGTAATTGTGTTGAACATATATTCTCATTTGGGAATAATGACTTAGCAATTATGTTGATATATTTCATATTATTCCTTGACTTATCAAACAAAGTTGATGAAATCCATCTGCTAGAGGGTTAAGGAATAAAAAATAGATGGTTTTAATTGGTTGACTTCAGTTTTTTAGCTCAGATGTTGAAGCTTCTCAATTGTAACTACATTAATAAGAAGTAACTTGGCTATGGAAGCCAAGTAGGGATCACTTGCCACTAAGCTTCATAAGATTCTGTATAGGTTGCTCGCTTTAGTTTCTCGAGAGTGGGATTTACAGGTAATATATTCCAAAGACTTAAATAAGATACATAAAGCTGTAGAGGTTTTACATTTTTATTGCAAACATATGTGTTGCTGTCATCTACATTAAAATTAGTACAGATTCTTATGGAGGTTAGAAGCATACTACATTTTTCATGAGTCTTAATTAGTGACTCTGAAACAATTATTCATGTTACTTAATTAGTCTGTATATTTGGGTAAATATGCTCTGGTCTGTGCCATTTTCTACTTTCTTATGTGTCCTTCTAAGTTGTACATGTGAAGGGAAAATGCTATCAGAATAGAAAAAAAAATACTAATTACATTGTTGTATAGGTGAAAAATCTATAGATATTGTACAGAAACGTGGTGGAACATAGTTGTTATGACATAAACGCATTTAAAATGAATGGGCTGTTCATGATTGAAAATATTAAATAGATTATCATAACAAAAATATATAAAGTATATCTGAGTCATGCAGTCCCAAATAGAATAACTGCATAGAATACTATACTCATTTTCTATGAGTGAACTGTCTTTATATAATTTTCATGGAAGAAAAGTATACCACAACTGAATATGCCTTTTTGCAAGAATTTTAAGTGCTGTGCCTGCATTTCTTCATTGTAACTACTAATTGTATTTTTATTTGACTCTCATATCACATGCTCAGTTTTTAAAAAGCTTAAGCTACTTCTGTACTACTATCACTACAACTACTTCTGCTACCACCAACACCACTGTCATCATCATCATCATCATCATCACCATCACCAACATCCTTGTCATTCTTCTTCGCTCCTTCTCCCCTGTGCCTTCCTCTCAATATCCTTCTCTTCCTTCTTTGTCTCCTCTTCTATTTCTCTGTCTCCTCCTGCTCTACCTTCTCCTTATCCGTCTTTTTCTCCTTATTCTGTTATACAACAACAAACAAGCATTATACTGATTTTTTATTACAGTGAGTTTTACTTGAATGTGGTAGGTGGCAATAATCCATGATATGGGTAAATAAACTGCTGCAAACATCCTAATCATGGATGAAAAGTAAAGTGATAATAGAAACCAGTTTCTTTTGTTAACACATTAATTGTACCTTCCCTGATATACAGTGGTAGTGCTACCATTATAATTCATTTGTACATTTTCTTTCATCACTTGCAGATGTATACTTACATTAGATAACTGCTTCTGTGAGTGGAGATAACGTTAGAGTGAGACAAGCAGAGCACTAGTCTCACAGTCTGATCTTGTGAAATAATGCTGTTCTTACATTTGGTCCTGCTCTTGATTCACAGACCCATTTCCATGTTTTCAGACCAGTGCTTTTAGACATATTCACCTCACATACTACTATCACAGGCCAAAATATTTGTGCATACCACTAGGTAATAAAAATACCAACAATGCATTTTCTAATTGTATAATTTAACTTGTTACACAGCATTAATTGTGTAACTGTTTAAAGTACTACAAAAATATTAAAATAAAATTATTAATAGAAACAGGAAATCAAAATTTACAACATTCTTCACAATGAAATTAGCAATTTTAAAATACCAATTCCCAAATATCTTTGTTTACCTCCAGTGGTATGCATACTACCAACTGAAAAGCACTGTTCTGGACAGATTTGAGCAACATAGAGTACCGAAGTTATGTAGTGTGTGTCCCTTCACAGACATGCAAGGTTCTAGTGTAACAGTATAATATTCGATGACATACCATTTTACGAAGGGAGACAAGGAATCCATACAGATTTTCTTTGGGGACAACACTTGGAAAATTGCCATTTTGAAGACCAAAAAGGAGATGGGAAGATAACATGACAGTACATTATAATGATGGTGATGATGAAACAGGAAATTATGGTGAATACCGAAAAATTTTCTGTGAATTTAAATAGAATTTTTAAGTTTCCTTTTGATTATAATGATGATAGGAGAGTCTTTAGTCACCACATGGTTTCTGAATGGAAAAATGGTTTGCACATATAGAGGTAGCATGAGTATATCTAATTAACTGTTCCTGACAGTCATAAGTGAGTAGTCCAGCTTGCGCTTTGGGCAGTGTGAATCACAGCTTGTCTTTGCAAATACCAGCAAGTTACGAAACAGTACACAGGACATTGGACTTGACCAGATTCTTTGGAATTAAATAAACAATGGAACATGGGGTGAAATTTAGAACCTGTAATTTCAAGATTCTCTGCAGATCAGAGCCATTGAAAAGAGTAGCAAGAAAACTTACGTATTACAGATTAGACTCTTATACAAGCAGTGCTCCCTTAAACTTCAGTGACATTGATGCATACAACTTCACAATGGTCTGTAGCTTTTCTGTCATTCCTCTACCCCCAGCTGCTCACCAAAAATTGTGACATGCATATTATGGCAGTCTTTTAGGCTCGTTCATGGCATTGTGTAAAAGAGACTATTGGTTTCATATTGTCTGTCCATTCGCGTGAAACTACTTGACTCCTACTGGACGGATTTTCTTAAATTGATATTTGAGAACTGTTCGAAAATCTGTCGAGAATATTCAAGTTTGATTACAATCCAACAAGAATACAGGATACTTTATGTGAAGGCTTATGCACGTTCATGACAATACCGTATATTCTCGAATCTAATCCGCACAAGTTTTTGCCGATTTCTTAAACTAAAAAAAAAAAAGTTAATTCGCGGTTCTAATCCGCAGCTCCTTCAAAAATCACGCGGTGGGTGTCGGCTGCACGGAAAGCCATCGCGGAGAGCATTATCGTCAGATCTTTCAAGAAGTGTTGCATAAGCAATGCTTTGGACGGATCCGAAGATGAGATTCTATGGGTGGACGATGATGAAGATAAAGATGATAGTGAATGGGTGACGGATAACGATTCAGTTATGAGTGATGACGGCGAGTCTTATGAATAATAAATTATAAATGTTATATAATATTATAAATAATATTTAAAATAATAAATTATTTTGTAGTTCTTACGGCACATACAGCGGCTCTATCATTTTTCCAAAATCCAGCTCACGACCGCGAATCTAATCCGCACGCGATTCTAATCCGCGTCTGATTTTTTAGCCCTCTGTAACCGTAAAAAGGGTGCGGATTAGATTCGAGAATATACGGTATTTCTCTGAATTCTTCCTAGATTGATAAACGTTTTAGTCAAAAGTTGTAGAGAAAATCAAAACACACATTTTATCTTCAATAAAGCTTTTCTGAAAATCGTGCTGTTTATGAGATAATAAATACATTGTTACATTTCGACCGCAACAATGATTACCTGAATGCTCCATAATTTTACATTATACGCACATTGCCTTTCTCCTGCCTGGCATGGGAGTATAGGCTTTAAACATCACATCAGAAGGCACTTAATCCATTGGCACATGTGAACCATCCGAGAGTCATCATGTAGCTGAGCAGTAGAAGATAAAATTTGCTAGCAGAAATTTCTATAACATACTATACCAAAAATTAGGCCATGAATTTCTTTCTCCATGTTTCCAAATAATTATCTATTAATTATCCTACTATTTTACCTTATGTAGCATCTATAAAATATAAACGTAATATTTTCATATAACATTTTTACTGCTACTGTTTGTTCCATGTTTCAAGTGTATGCTTGCTTTTCTTATGGGAGTATCTAAAATATTTTTCTATGGCGTTGTGTTTGGATCAATATAACTGGTCACTTTAGCATCAGTTTTGTCGGAAATGTATGCGCTCTGAAACACGTCCGGCTGGCAAGAAGAAGTCTCCTCCACGTTAAGGAAGAGCCATAAGCGCCAGAGCACGGTTAAACAGAGGTGTGATTTGTCAGAAATCCAAGGCTTGCAAAAGAAGTTGTGTCATATTAATATGTATTTGCGTTCTGGTGTTTAGAGGTATATTTAAAGCTGTAATTTTTAGATATTCTTCATATACAACAGCATTTTAATGATTCAAAAAGTGTGTTGCGGTTTCAATATGGAAAAAGAAAAATACAGAGAATGGTTTGTACATAATTAAAGGAACGCAGATATGCATCGCATTGCAGTAATGTGTAGCCCTGACAAAGAAGTTAGCGTGTCCTCTTAAAAAATGAATGGGGCGAAATTTTTCACCGTACTGATGAATCGGGGGTTATAATTGTAAATACGCATGTGTGAGATTCATCAAATCTGTTCACGGTAATGGTTCATAAGCTCCTAGCAATCTCTGACCTCAGCTGTATTTCAAGTAGATGTATTTACTTAGTACTTGGTAACTTATTGTTTACATGCTTACAGATTACGCTGTTAACCACTGCGTATATGAGAGGCCAGTGTCATAATACACTGAAAATGGATAATTTGAATCACGCCTGATAATAAATAATGGATCTGCATGTGCTTTAACTTCACTACAGAGGGAAAAAATGCATAAGTAATGTGTCCGAGTGTTGAGAATGGAAACCTACTATTCATAGTAAATTAATTTTCTAGACTGGTAATTTTAACATTTCAGGTACCACATACCTTCATCATACGCAATGTTTGACCAACTCATCGCAAAAGAATCTAGAACGTTCTCACTGAATACCTAGACCCACAGACACCAGATGGCCTTTCTTTATAAATAAATGAGTGCAAACGAATTTAGCAGTATCATAATAGACATAGGTCCAAGCATGCACAGCACATGTCATCAAGGAGTACAACCAAGGAAATTTATTTCTTATTTTTTAAAAGGCGAATCAACAAAGGGCGTCATTTTTATTCACCAAAAATTCTCAAAGTGTAGTACAATTATTTTTTAAAATTAGCAATTAATCTACTTAAAAGCATGGTGTATTGTGAGATTAATTGAAAGGAAATATGAATATAGTCTAACACAACTTTCAATTAGACAATTATTAAAAAGTATTTTCAATAATATTTCTCCGCTACATGTTTCGGCTCGTCCATCTGGAGCCATCTGCAGGCTGAACTTTCTTAAAAGGTAATATGCACAATAGACAATGTCATGTTGATCATGAGATCTCGAATTACATTATTTAAAAATACTGAGTTAAAATTCAATACATACACACACACACACACACACACATATATATATATATATATATATATATATATATATATATTGTTGATATAGCTGTAAGGTCTTACGTGTCGCTGGAATATTAAAGGGAAAGTAGGGGAATTAGATGGGTGGTGCATATACTTCTCGACTGAGAGACGAAAAATGCATCCGAAAACGCTGGTCGAAAGTAATCTCAATGGAAGCGACTACAGTAAAGACTTGGGCGTAGATGTGAGTTTATTGTTAAAATGGATGCTAAAGAAATCGTGTGCAAGAGTCTCAGTGGAATTAGGAAGCCAATCGTTGATCATTTAATTTGCAGTTACCGATGTTACGGTTGCGTGGTTAACACGCCTGCTTCATACTTGAAAGGACTAGCGCTCAAATCTTATACTAGCTTAACTGAAATGTACTTGGTTTCGTTCGGTCGGCCCACGCAAATGCCAAGGCAGTACCTTGACGTATACTTTAATCCATTTTGTTTTCGAGTCATCATCATTTACAAATCATCCATTACTCGAACGTTCTATAATAGTCAGCTGAAGTTGGCGCGCTTAACCGGGAATCACTCAATATGAACAATACGAATGGTCAGTTAATAGATATCTTCTGGCCGCCCGCGTCATTCTGTGTTGATAAGGAAAATGATAGGCATACACGTTTCTACAAAACTTAATGTGGCGTTGGATATTACATTACTGTCAAGGTGAGTACAAGACAGGTGACATTCTAACACTACTCAGTGAACTTTGTTCTATAACAATGTCATTTTCGAAATCAATATTAATTTTGTGCCAATTTTATTTCAGTGTAAAACTGAAATACCCGGAATCTAAACTCTTGCGCTTCGAGAGAAGTTAATTTCAGAACCACCAGCTACTATTTTGGGATTTGATATAATAATGCCCGAAAAATGTGTTCGATTTCCGTTCCACTACGACCAGCCTAACGAGCCTAGTTCTTGATTTTGAAAGAGAATATTGAACCAAAATGTTAAATGTAATGTTTTAATACTTTGTCTCAACCATAAGAAACTGTGAGTTGTTAACAGTACAATACTCCCATTGTGAAACAAACTGGGAACAAGCCACCGATTATTGTACAGTGTTTGACTTAGCTTCATAGACTATGCATTTCGTAGGTAACAGGACAGTCTTTACACTATACTCTTTGCGAATATTGATGTTGCGCCGCCACCAAAACATAGACCGTAGTTAACAAAATACTATGGTCGAATGATTATTATTATAGTTTTATGACCACCCTTAATTTATAGTCAATTAATACAAAAAGTTACGAAGTATATGCGCTGTAAAGGAACGGCGATACCTTCATATAAACATTCATAGCTACATATTCATGCGCGATGTAACCACCAAGTGATGCCGTAGCCATAGACACCGAAGCCGCTACGAGTCAACAACAAAGAAGGTGAATATTTCTTCACGTCTATGTTATCTCGTAATGTGTGATGTAAGCATGCTTCCGCGTTTGTGTGTCTCCGCTGTCGTCTTTGTCACGTGTATCTATGTGGTAATTATGTTTCATTGTTGTTAACCGCTGCAGTTTACGGAGGTAGACAGAAGAACCACTGTGCGATGTAACACCAAGATGGCGATGTTGTTTTAGCAACTGGCATTGTGTTTCCATGAAATTCCTTCGTATCGTGTACGATTCTCGTTTTGGATGTTGTCTATATATCACGGTGATGTGATAGTTTATATAAAAACAGTCTGGGTGCGAAGAAGGCGACCATCACATTGGCACGAAAGGCGAGAGGTGAGTATTTGAATTCCATTTGGGGGACAAATGCTTCTGACGTTAGCTGTATATATATGTTTGTTAATTTGTGTTAGTGGTCTGTGGTAGTACGTGACAACTGTACATGTTCTTTGTAATTGTGTACGTCCTAGTTTGTATGTAAATCTTATTTCACTAGGAAAGTTAGGTTATAACAGTACGCATTTATTATGCAATTGTAGTGGCGCCACGAAGGAAAGAGGGTGAATGTTACAACTAGTGGTCGAATTAAAAAACAATTCTTGAAAATGTAGAGATATAAAAAAAGCTCTAAAGCGTTTTTGGTATCATCCACAATGATTGTATGTGGGCATACATTACTTAAATGAATACACAGTCATGCTTGTTTTTATATATCATTGGATGAGAACACTGGCCTTAGCGAAATCCTTTAACATGGCACACATGAAGTTAAAAGTTACCTAGACACGAGATTAACTTAAATTCGTGAAATACTGCCGAACTTGCAAGTACACATCAAATAGGTTGGGTGGGGTCTCAATAATGATAATTGTTTAAAAGATATGATCAAACAGTAATTATTGAATGTTGCAGTGACCATTCTTGCTTTGTATTTAGGAGATACTATAGTCTGTTCAGAATAACCATGTATGACACACAAAGAGAAGCTGAGCTGGTAACAAGTAGATCTTGCATTCCTGATTAGTCATTTGTGGCCTATCATATTCATCTTATTTGTTACTGGTAATGAGCAAAATTGTTCAGAACATGTTGGGTTAATGAAACGTCCAGCAACAATAAATGTGTTGCATTTGATGGTAAACTACAGTTATGTACCTTTTCTTCATTGACTTTGGAGAGGCTGACCCTAAGCATAGTTCACACAGTGTTTGTTTTTCTAGCAGACAGAAAACATTCACTGGCAGAGTTTTGTGTGTCATGACCCATTAGAACAGTTACTGATGGCTGTGAAATAGCATGAAGGAATATAATTTTTTACACTGTTTTAACTGCCCATCTTTTAGAGTGGTGGAGTGATGCTGTTGGTATTATTTACTTAACTTTTTAGGTGTGTTGACATGGTTGCAGTAAGTGCCTTTTAGCTTTGTCATGGGCCCCTGTCTGTGTGACTGTGTGGCTGTACACATGTATCAACACAGCTCCCACTGAATGGATTTCCATCACATTGATATTGTGATCTTTCATGAAAATCTGTTGAGAAAATCCAGATTTGTTTAAAATCAGGCAGATGCACCATACATGAAGATCTAAGTATATTTTATTGTTGCTTTTGACAAATTGCCATGAGTGAAATGATATTAGGCTGTTAGGAGAGCCAAGAAAGTATAAACATTGTACAAACGTATCACAGTGGTATTGTACACATATATTGCCTGTCTTATTATTTGTGCTGTAGTCTCGATCAGGGAAGTTGTCTTGTGTTGAAAATGAAAATGTTCATGGTGACATGTCATGTATTCACTACGTATGTTGGCTGCCACCAAAACATAGGAAAAACTTTCATTTTCAGAGCAACAGTATATCACAGAGCTGTGCCAGCATGTTGTAACAAAACGCATTCAAAACAAACAGCAAGAGTTAGTAAGTAACATGTTTTACACTGTGAATTACTCTTATAAGAATGAAACATTTTAAGAAAGTATTCTTTATTCACCGTGCACACCATCATCAGTATTAAGGTCAATACCATCAGTGAACATTATGGAAATTTATGTATGTAAAGTCAATCCTCCAAAGTAGTGCCACTGTCATGTAGTACCTGTGAAAGTTTATGAACAGGAACTCCCCATTCACATTGGGAGCCCTCGGTATAATGCCACCCTTACTACCTGCCATCCGCTAAAGATTTAGGTGATACACATGAGCCCCAAAGCAGTAAATGTATCTGCTGGAGTGCCATGTTGGCAGGTATTTAAGGAATGCAGATAGTGTGGGTTGGGTTTTCTGCCTGGCGAGACAGAATGGGTTAGCTATTACTGCCTGTGCAAAAACATTTATCCTGTGTGCAGTACTGACATCTAGTTCAGTTTTTCTAGCAGCCTTTGTATTTGGGGCTGGTGTTTTTTATTGGCTCACTATACATTGGAACAGGTACTGGCCACATAATCCAGGTTTTGTTTTTCCTCCCCCTTGCCCTGCTTCAAGTTTCAAGTTGTCAATGTTGTATTCTACAGATGGTGGTCTGGAGAATTTCAGAATCATAGAGTACACCAAGGTGATAACACAGCTGTTGAGTCACCATCAGTCAAATGTAATATTACAGTAAAGCTTTTAATTATTCTGACTCTTTATTACATTGGTGAAGTATAAGAAAAATGATGGTATTAACTGCTAGTGAAAGGAAATACGTTTGTGCTTCTAGAGACCAATTTCTTGTAGTTACTGAGCAGAATTTAGCCAACCTTTTTTCCTGATTATGGGGCAAACCCATCAGTCGATGCTTTACTGGGGATATACTTAGTGAAAGTAATAAGTAGGAAAATCTAGCAAGTGCAAACATAAAAATGTGAAAGGTGCAAGGCATGGAAAACTGAAGGCATATTGGCAGTGTCACTCGTATTTTTCTTCTGTAACACTGAGGCCTGTTTTGGGGCCATGGCCTCCCCAGTGACAGAATAGATAGGGCCATTAAGTGCTGAAAATGGTACAGCAGCAGAGAGGTTATAAGGGAAGGGAAAGATGATTTGATGGTACTATACACTGCTACTGTATAATGTACTCTTTAACAGATTTTTTATTTTGTAATTAACTTATGTTTATTTTTTTAAGTAAATTTTACAGGTTTCGAAAAGTTAACAGTGTTTGGATTAATTTCCAACTTTGATATACTTCCACCCTTCATTGTATTTGGGGTTGACTGTACGCACATAAAAAGAACAGTACTCTAATGCCTGAGCAAACTTCGAACTTGGGGGGGGGGGGGGGGGTTT
>Ga0123354_10001384_pt1 | contig 29281 bp, 21 predicted proteins | sample TergutLab28metaG_2_FD_97872 | JGI IMG/M metagenome (GOLD analysis project Ga0123354, IMG submission 97872) | Labiotermes labralis P4 segment gut microbial communities from Petit-Saut dam, French Guiana - Lab288 P4 | ecosystem: Host-associated > Arthropoda: Insects > Digestive system > Gut ... | reverse complement strand
GCGGGGTGCGAGGCGGGGTACGAGCGCCGAAGGCGCGATATGATTATAGCCTTCATTGATAGATAGATAGATAGATAGATAGATAGATAGATAGATAGATTGATATATTGATAGATATGAAAAATATAATATTTTTGCCACAATTTGTGACCAATTAAATCTAAAATCATGAAAAATCTAATCTCCAAATTATTAATTCTATCTATTTTATTTGCCGGTAGCTTACACGCTGTAGCCGGAGATACAATAACATATGTTAATAGAGGTAGCCTAATCGCTTTCGCTATAACAGCCACTCTTGACAAACAGTTTACTGTTCGCAGTGTGGATCAGAGCATTAATCAAACATTTACAGGAACAGGAGAACTTCAAACTGTAACCATTATTTCATCAGGGTATGATAATAGAGAGATAATTATTGAAGGGGAAAAAGATTGCGCATTTATACTCTTTGTTCCGGTTGCGAGTACAATTAGTGCTGATTTCAGCAAATGCCCATCAATAGAAAACATACATATTAAAGGTTTGGACTTGGAAAGTATAAATCTAAGCAATTGTGTGAATTTAGAAGTGTTACATGTAAGCGAGCCTTTCTTAGGTGGTCGCTTAAAAAATTTAGATTTAAGCGACTGTAGGGCATTAGAGAATATATTCTGTGACAACCTTCAACTTTCCGTGTTAGACATGAGTTTAAGTAATAATCCTGCAATCGCAACAGGACAAATACATTGTAAAGAAAACTATCTTTCACTATCCAATTTGTATGCTTTATCTGAACTAATACCAATCTCGAATAACAAAGTTTTTGGAAGGCAAACATTGGCAACGCGGAGAGTTTTACTTGGCGATCCGGTGGATTACTCTTCACAAAAAGAGTTTGGAGGTATGGCTACCGATTTTTATGTAATGAACGGAGCCGTAACAGGTGGATTTTTTTTGGATGTTTTCACTTTGGCTCATCCAAGCGAATATACTGTTAATGATGGAGTTATTACATTTCACAGGCAAGGGAACTATACTGTGGATATGCGTAATCTGGAGATAAAAGCCGATGAAACCCAGGAACCGACCCGTGTATTAGCCTATATTCAGGTTATAGATTTTGTTCCTGTTACTGAAATAACCAACATCCCTGCTTCCACTACAGTGGGTACACCGGTTTACCTCAGCAATAGAGTAATACTTCCTAATAATGCCACCTATACCCTCATTACCTGGAAAATCTCTGATGCAGGTACTACCGGTGCAACTCTTACCGGAACCAGGCTTAACACCACAGCTCCGGGAACCGTAGTGGTTAACGCAACTATTAAAGACGGCTTGGCTTTTGGCGTGGATTATACGCAAGATTTTGTTATTAAAGTGAACCCTCTTAGTATTGATGAATCCGAATTGTCTATGATTGAACTCTATCCAAATCCAACAACGGGAGAATTTTCAGTTTTCAGTTTTCAGTTTCCAGTTGAGTGCATTGAGATTTTTGATGTTTACGGAAGGATACAACAATCTAAAATCGTAAATCGTAAATCTGAAATCGTAACTAACATTTCGCATTTGCAATCAGGAATATATTTTGTAAAAATCACTACAGAACAAGGAGAAATAGTGAAGAAAGTGGTAAAGCAGTAATCATTAAAATCAAAGAAAAATGAAACAAATAATAATTTTGATCTGTCTTGTGCTTATGGCATTCAGCCTGAAATCACAAGAAGCAGTAAAAATGGTTACCTACGTAAAAAATGGAGGTGCCATAGAGATACCGACCTTGGATATAGACAGTATTACTTTTTATGAATATATGGAAGGAGTAGTGATTAACGGCACACGTTGGGCAACCCGCAATGTGGATATGCCCGGAACTTTTGCTGCAACCCCGAAAGATGCAGGCATGTTTTACCAGTGGAACAAGAGAGTGGGTTGGAGCAGTACAGACCCCTTAGTGAATAGCGACGGCGGAACAACATGGGATCGCACGGAACCTTGGGGAAATACTTGGGAAAAAGCCAATGACCCTTGCCCTGCCGGTTGGCGTTTACCTACAAATTCGGAATTGCAAAGCTTGATAAATGCCGGTAGCCGATGGACAATGTTCGGTCGTGTTTTTGGCGCCGGCAATAATACTATCTTCCTTCCGGCTGCAGGCTTCCGTTACAACGTTGATGGCATGTTGCTCTATTTAAGTTTCTTTGGCTCTTATTGGAGTAATAATGCTGGTAATGCTACTACCCCGAACTATTTGACATTCGGTGACCACGATTACTATTATGCTCCGTTCTTGCAACTTAGCTATCGCACGTATGGCTATAGTGTACGCTGCGTGGCAGACCCTTCATCACGAGAAATGATGAAGGCAATGATTATCCATCTGAAAAATGGTAATACGATAGAAAAGTCTGTCTCGGACATAGATAGTATCGCTTTTTATAGATATGATGTAATACCGGATGATGGTGTAATTATCAACGGCATACGTTGGGCAACCCGCAATGTGGATAAGCCCGGATCATTTGCTGAAAATCAGGAAGATGCAGGAATGTTTTACCAGTGGAATCGCGAAACAGGTTGGAGTAACACCGACCCTATGATTAATAGTGATGGGGGTACCACATGGGATAGTTCAGACCCAACCGGCACTGTTTGGGAAGAAGCCAATGACCCTTGCCCAACGGGTTGGCGTGTACCCACTTCTGAGGAATATTACAGTTTGATAGATGCCGGCCACCGATGGACAACAGTAAACGATGTGCCCGGTCGTCTTTTTGGTACCGGAAATAATACCATATTTCTTCCGGCTGCAGGCAACCGTAACGGCGCCAATGGTGCATTGGAGAATCAGACCATTGCCAGTTACTGGAGTAGCGTAGCAACTGATCCTACTGATCTCGCGGTTTACTTGTTATTCAGCGAAGCGAGTGCGATAACGGCGAGATGGTATCGCTCTACCGGAATGTCTGTGCGTTGTGTGGCAGAATAAAAATCCAATAATAGCAGAATTACAAATATCTAATTAGTAATTAAAATCAAAACAAAATGAAAAAAAACATACTCATATTTTTAGCAATCCTATTTAGCTTTGCTATAGCCCAAGGGCAGCATAATTTGGTAATTAATTTTACAGACAACAGCAATGTTACTACTCTACTCGACAATATTCAAAGGATAACATTCGATAGTAACAATCTGCTGTTAAAAACCACCACAGGGACAACAAACAGCTATCTGTTTGACGATATTGCTTCAATCACATTTTTTAATGTGGTAGGTATTCCACAATTTCCTGAAACTATTGACGTAAACATTTTTGTAAATGGCTCCGGTGAAATTGTGGTAGAAACCCCGCATCAAATTCACCAACTAACGGTGTTTGATCTTACCGGCAGAAAAGTGGCAACAAGTGCACAAAACAAACTGAATGTAACCTTTCTTAACACAGGCATATATATCTTGCAAGTAGTTACAGATAAGGGGTTAGCATCCAAAAAGTTTATTAAAAACAGGTAGTTAAACGTATTAATTTACATTTTCATACCTCTGCATATTAACCTATTTTCTTTATAACCACCGCAGTTCCCATTCCGCCGCCAATACAGAGGGAGGCTAATCCGTAGGTTTTGTTTTCGTTTATTAAAGCATGTACCAACGTAACTAAGATGCGGTTTCCGGAAGCGCCAATGGGGTGTCCTAATGCAATAGCGCCACCGTTGATATTGGTATGTTCGTGCAGCCACTCTTTAGTAACACCGTGTTCGCGAATCAGTTCCTGAATAACGCCCAACGATTGCGCGGCAAAAGCCTCGTTAAGTTCCAGCAGATCCATCTCCGGCAGTTTCATATTGGCTTTTTGAAGCGCGTTTTTGATAGCGGGCACAGGACCCAATCCCATTACGGAAGGTTCTACCCCACCCTGTCCGGTAGCAATTATCTCTGCTAACGGTTTCAATCCCAATTCTTTCACTTTTTCTTCTGAGGCAACAAGCACGAACGAGGCGCCGTCGTTAATTCCGGAGGCATTGCCGGCGGTTACGGTGCCCTCTTTTTTAAAGGCAGGTTTCAACGTGGCCAATTTTTCGAGATTAGTGGCACGATTAGGATATTCATCTGTGTTAAAAACAATCGTTTCTTTTTTAGTTACGATTTCAACCGGAACTATCTCATTCACAAACTTTCCGGCATCAACAGCGGCAATTGCTTTTTTCTGGGAAGAGATAGCAAACAGGTCTTGTTCTTCTCTTGAGATGCTATATCTTTCTGCCACATTTTCTGCGGTAATGCCCATGTGGTATCCTTCAAAAGCGTCGGTAAGCCCGTCGTTTACCATGTGATCTACCGCAGTGATATTGCCCATTTTGATGCCGTTTCTAAGGGCTCCGCTCATCACGAATCCGGTATTGGACATCACTTCGGTTCCCCCTGCGAGCACCAAGTCGGCATCGCCTGCCAAGATATCGTTATAGGCAGTCATTACCGATTTCAGCCCGCTGCCGCACACCATATTAATGGCGTAAGCGGGAGTTTCTGCAGGGATGCCTGCCTTTATGGAGGCTTGTCGAATAACGCCCTGCCCTTGTCCGGCGTTAAGCACATTTCCGCCAATCACTTCGTCAATCTGCTTAGGGTCAACACCAGTTTCTGTTAAAATATTTTTGATAACCATTGCGGCTAATTCCGCAGGGGTAAAATTGGATAAAGCGCCAAACATTTTCCCTATCGGGGTACGTTTTGCGGCTACGATGTAAACTTTTTTCATATTTAAGGATTTATAGGTTAAAGATTATAATGAGATGACGCGAAAGTATGTTTTTTTTGTTATCTTCAAAATCTCTCATTTAAATTTTACATCCCGTCAGGGATGCAGCCCCGTGTGTATATTTGGACGTATCCCTGACGGGATGCGGGGCGACAGTTGTAATTGCAGTTGGTCATGCAGGGTTTTACCATAATTATTGCGAGTAAGCATATAAATTATTGATTTTTAATCATTTTTTGATATGTTGTTTTTGTTATGAGTAAAAAAAACGGCTGAAAGCCGTACAATAATTCAGCCCAATGGCAACGCCTTGGGATTTTAGAAAATATGGCATTAAATGCGCCATGAAAGGGCAGCAGCATCACCCTCCTCTCATTACCCACTCCATAATTTCAACGGCGTTGGTGGCGGCGCCTTTGCGAAGGTTGTCCGCAACACACCACAAGTTGAGGGTTTTGGGCTGCGACTCGTCTCGCCGGATGCGCCCTACAAATACTTCATCTTTTTCGTGCACGGTAAAAGGCATAGGATACTCATTCTGAGCGGGATTGTCAAATACTGCTATCCCGCTAAATGCCCTAAGAGATGTATAGATATCGTCTATTTCAAATTCATGTTCAAATGCGGCATTAATCGCTTCGGAATGTCCGCCCACAACAGGTACACGCACTACCGTTGCCGTAATTTGCAACTGCGGCGCACGGAGAATTTTGCGCGTTTCATGCACCAATTTCATCTCCTCCGTAGTGTATCCGTTAGGTTCAAAAGCTCCGCCGTGCGGAATGAGATTCAAGTCAATAGGATGTGGGTATGCTTTTTCACAGGCTTCCCCTGCACGCTCTTTCATGAGTTGGTTTACCGCTTTTACCCCCGTACCCGTAACCGATTGATAGGTAGAGACTACCACCCGCTTTAGTCCGTATTTTTGATGCAGCGGCGCCAGCGCCATTACCATTTGAATGGTAGAGCAGTTGGGGTTTGCAATAATTTTATCCGTAATTTTGATTACCTCTCCGTTGATTTGCGGCACTACTAAGGGAATTTCGTCAAAATTTCGCCACGCGGAAGAGTTGTCAATCACTACAGTGCCTTGTTGGGCGAATTGGGGCGCATATTTCAACGATGCCGCGCCTCCGGCAGAGAAGAGTGCAAAATCGGGAGAGGTCGCAAGGGCATCCTCCACGGAAATAACAGTGTGCGCTCTTCCTGCAATGGCAATCTTTTTCCCTACCGACCGCTCCGAAGCCGCTACAATAATTTCGTTATCCGTTAGTTTTCTCTCTTCTAAAACTTTCAACATAATAGAGCCTACCAAGCCGGTAGCGCCAATGACTGCGATTTTTTTTGGGGACATTTTTCTAAAAATTTTAGGTACAAGGAAAGAGGTTTTTTATTGCCGTTGGCTTCAGTCAACGGATTTAAGATTTAAGATTTAAGATTTAAAGTTTTCAGTTTTCAGTTATCAGTTTTCTTAATTGTTAATTGTTAATCAGTAGTGTTGCGTTGTTTGTAAATAAAGTTCTTTGAAAACATTGGATATCAGATTATTATAGCAGTTTTTCGATTCCGCCGATTTATAATGAAAGTAATCTTGCACACATTGTGTATAAACTACCCCGTCGCCTTTCGGCGACACCCCTTCAAAATTTGAAGGGGATAATTGGCCACTCCCATGACTTTGGCATGGGAGAAAAATTTTAGATAAATCCTATTAAATCAATTCTTTTTGTCATATTTCGAAGTAATATGACGGAACTAATATCCCCTTCAAAATTTGAAGGGGTGTCTCGCAAAGCGAGACGGGGTAGTTTATCTAAAATATTAATAGAGTTACAAAATTCTACAGATTCTTTGCAAATCCCCATTAGACAAAACGCCTATAAATCAACTGTTTAATAAATCTGATTACCAAAATGTCAAAGAACATGATTGTATTTTATTGTTATTCAATTAGATTAAACACAACACAAGTGGGTTAATGTTATCATCTCATCACTATTATCAGTCTAGTTTCAGCACGGCAAGGAAGGCAGATTGGGGCACCTCTACGTTTCCGATTTGACGCATCTTTTTCTTTCCTTTCTTTTGTTTTTCAAGGAGTTTACGTTTACGGGTAATGTCTCCGCCGTAGCATTTTGCGGTTACGTCTTTTCGTAATGCTTTGATGGTTTCGCGGGCAATAATTTTAGTACCTATAGCAGCCTGAATCGCAATGTCGAACTGTTGTCTGGGGATGAGTTCGCGAAGTTTTTCGCAAATTTTACGTCCAAAGGGATAGGAGTTGTCCACATGGGTAAGAGAGGAAAGGGCGTCCACCGAATCGCCGTTGAGGAGAATATCCAACTTTACCAACTTCGCAGGTTTGTATCCTGAAATATGATAATCGAAAGAAGCATAGCCTTTTGATATGCTCTTCAGTTTGTCATAGAAATCGAAAACAATCTCTCCCAAAGGTAAATCGAAAGTTAATTCTACTCTATTCGACGCAATATATACTTGATTCAGAAAAGTTCCACGTTTATCCAGGCAGAGTTTCATAATAGGACCGATGTAGTCGGCTTTGCTGATAATCTGCGCGCGGATGTAGGGTTCTTCCACGTGGTCCATGTTGCTGGGAGGCGGCATTCCCGAAGGGTTGTGCACTTCAATCAGTTCGTTTTTCGTAGTGATCACATTGTAAGAAACGTTAGGCACTGTGGCAATTACATCCATATCAAACTCACGGTCCAATCTTTCCTGTACGATCTCCATGTGCAGCAAACCGAGAAACCCGCAGCGGAAGCCAAAGCCGAGCGCGGCGGAAGATTCGGGAACGAAAGTAAGGGAGGCGTCATTGAGTTGCAGTTTTTCCAACGAGGCGCGCAACTCTTCGTAGTCGTCGGCATCTGTGGGGTAGATTCCGGCGAAGAGCATCGGTTTTACTTCTTCAAATCCGGAGATCGCTTTATCGCAGGGGTTCTCCACATGCGTAATCGTGTCTCCAACACGTACTTCTAACGAAGTTTTGATGCCGGAGATGATGTATCCCACCATCCCTGCCGTCATCTCATGGGAAGGGTCTTGTCTCAACTTCAAAAACCCTATCTCATCGGCATGGTACTCTTTTTCTGTGGAGATAAATTTCACAAAATCGTTTTTGCGAATGGATCCGTTGAAAATTCTAAAATAGGCAATAATTCCTCTGTACGAATTAAATACGGAGTCGAAAATGAGCGCTTGGAGGGGCGCATCGGGATCGCCATTTGGAGGAGGGATGCGATGTACCACCGCTTCCAATATCTCTTCCACCCCGTCGCCGGTTTTGCCGCTGGCTTCAATGATCTCTTCCCGTTTACAGCCCAGCAGGTCCACAATCTGATCTTTTACCTCTTCGGGCATGGCAGCGGGCATATCCATTTTGTTCAACACCGGAATAATCTCTAAGTCGTGGTCAATCGCCAAATAGAGATTTGAGATGGTTTGCGCCTGCACGCCTTGCGTAGCGTCAATCAACAGCAACGCTCCTTCGCAGGCAGCGATAGAGCGGGATACTTCGTAAGAGAAGTCCACATGTCCGGGCGTGTCAATCAAATTGAAAATAAAATCTTCGCCGTTGTGGTTGTAATCCATTCTAATCGCATGGCTTTTGATGGTAATGCCGCGTTCGCGTTCCAGATCCATACTGTCTAACACTTGATCTTGAAAATCGCGCTCATTAATGGTGTTGGTGAATTGGAGCAACCTGTCGGCTAATGTACTCTTACCGTGATCTATATGTGCAATGATGCAGAAATTTCGGATATTTTTCATAATGGGCGCGAAAATAGCAAAATATTTGTCCACGCGAGATAATGCCTCCGCTTGCACCAAACACCCCGTAAGACGTTCGCCCGTTTTCTCTTTCTTTGTCATTCCAAGTTAAAAACATAGTTTACAAATGAGGGTTAAACCTCTTTTCTTTACCAATGGTAGTAAGTTCACCATGTCCGGGAATAACTAAAATGTCATCGCCTAATGGAATCAGTTTTTCTTTAATATTTTGTATGAGTTGATTGGAATTTCCGGTGGGCAAGTCTGTTCTTCCTATACTTCCTGCAAATAACACATCGCCAACAATAACAAGTTTATTATTTTCATCATAAAAACATATACTACCGTCGGCGTGTCCGGGCGTATAAATTGTTTTCCAGATCTGATTTCCGAAAGTCAAAGAGTCACCATTGCTAATAAGAATGTTATATTTCGGAGAAAAAACATTTCTTCGGTTTTCTTTGTTGTAAAGTGATAATCCTGCTTCATGGGCTACTAAAGGGACTTTGAACTTTTTAACACAAAAGGCATTGCCAACCGTATGATCATTATGTGGGTGTGTATTAAGAATAAATTTTACAACAATATTCTCTTTCGTAATAAAATCAAGCAACATCTTTTGTTCCGATTTAGAACTCATACCTGGATCAACAATAACACCATTTTTTGTTTCATCATAACAGACCAACGTATTAACATTAAAATCGAATATCTTAATATTCAAGTCATTTACTATAATTTTTTCGGTATTCACGCTGGGAGTATTACAAGCGACAAATGCGATTAGTATTGCTAAACCAATACAAAACAATACTGTTTTTTTCCAAAATTCTGGGGTAACGCTTTTAAAATTTCTGCTAAATCTCAACATTTCTTCTTTTTTATGTTAATAGTCTGTCCCAACATATCAAGTGGAAGCTCATTTATCAGAATTTTGGCAAAAATATAAAAAGTTCCTTATTTAGGAAACAGTTGTTTAAAACGATAAAATTTGTTTTTCAGGTTGTGTGGAAATTAATTATGCTACTGCGGTTGGTTTGTTTAGATTAGGTGGAAAATGAGGTAAAGTTTCTTGGAAATATCAATGTGTTAATAAAAAAATAGTGAGCAAAAAACGCCGAAGGCGTGACACGAGTAATAACCCCGTGCAAGGCGATAGCCGCAGCTCGGGGTAAGAATGACATGCGGATAAAACTGCGTGCCGTTAGGTACGCAACCATAGTAAAATACTGATGTTCAACCCCTACGGGGTTGTAGAGTGTGCGTGTGCTTTTTCTTACCCCGAGCTGCGGCTTCGCCTTGCACGGGGTTATTACAAGTGTCACACCTCGGTGTGGTAGTTGAAAGTGTTGAGTTATAGCGCGTTAATTTTTAAGAGCGCCCAAGAATTATATGAGAGGAACTGTTTGCGTAATATATTTGTTTGTTATAAATTGCTTCGGGAGTAGCGTCGGAAATGATATAGTCCGGAATTACTATATGCTCGGGGTTATCCCAGCATCTCTTTTGCTTTTTTTACGGCATCCACAAAGATGTCAATCTCTTCAAATGTATTATAAAAAGCGAAAGAAGCGCGCAATGTGCCGGGGATTCCGAATTTTGTCATGATGGGTTGTGTGCAGTGGTGGCCTGTGCGCACGGCTATTCCGAATTGGTCTAAAATAGTTCCCACATCAGAAGGGTGTATTCCTTTCAGGTTGAACGACAAGATAGCGGCTTTATGGGGCGCCACGCCATAGAATATCATTCCTTCTATTTGAGAAAGTTTTTGAGCGGCATAATGCAGGAGTTCCTGTTGATAGGCAGCCACTTTTTCAATGTCTGTATTTTCTAAATATTCGATGGCAGTTTTTAGTCCAATGACATCGCCCACGCTGGGGGTTCCTGCCTCAAATTTATAGGGGAGTTCATTGTAGGTTGTTTTTTCAAAAGCAACGTGCTGCACCATTTCGCCTCCGCCGTGATAAGGTGGCATGGCATTGAGCCACTTCTCTTTTCCGTACAATACGCCCACCCCCATCGGCGCATACATTTTATGCCCCGAAAAGGCAAAGAAATCGCAGTCTAATGCTTGTACATCAATTTTTTCGTGCGACATCGCCTGAGCGCCATCTATTAAAACAGGAATATTTTTGCGGTGTGCTTTGGAAATAATTGTTCGAATATCGTTTATGGTTCCCAAAGTGTTTGAAGTATGGGTAACCGCAACTATTTTTGTTTTCTCGGTAAGATGGTCATCCAGCAACTCCATACAAAGTTCTCCTTTTTCGTTGAAAGGCAATACTTTTAGTGTTGCTTTTTGCTCTTGGCAAATCAACTGCCACGGAACAATATTAGAGTGGTGCTCCATTGCAGTAATCAGAACTTCATCATTTTCATTAATAAAGGCTTTTCCAAAAGAGGAAGCCACCAAGTTGATGGCTTCTGTGGTTCCTCTTGTAAATATAATTTCTTGATTTGAAGGAGCATTGATATATTGTTGCACAACAATTCGTGTCTCTTCAAATAATGCTGTGGCTTCCTGACTTAGCCCGTGCACACCCCGATGGATGTTGCTGTTGAAACAGGCATAATAATGCGACAATGCATCAATTACCACCTGTGGTTTCTGCGTTGTAGCTGCGTTATCGAAGTAGATTAAAGGACGATTATTAATCGTTCGGTTTAGAATCGGGAACTCTTCACGGTTCATATCATTAACTATTCCTCACTGTCGGCGGTTTGTTCGGTATTGGTCTGTCTGGGATGGTCGCGGCTAAATTCTTGCTTGGTTAAAAAAGCAACCACCAAACAAAGGAGCATGATCACTCCGGCTAATGTCCATGTAGCTTTTTCTAAGAAGTCTGCCGTTTTACGCACGCCCATGATTTGGTTTGATCCTGCAAAATTGGATGCCAATCCACCGCCTTTGGAGTTTTGAATTAATACAAAAAATCCTAAAACAAAACAGGCTAAAATAATTAAAATAATGATAAGGGTTAACATAATTTATTTTTCTTTTAATGATTATTTTCTTCTATAATTTGGTTATAGTTTATTGAATTTTTTATGGTTTCAATAAGGGCGGCGAAATAAGCATTTTTTTCGGGATTTTGCAACTTTAATTTTTTAAGCATTTGGGTCGCTTTTCCGGTATAGCCTTGTTCTGCATAAACCATTGCTAATGTTTCACTTATAAACTCAATATCCTCAATTTCTCCGAGTGCTGCCAAATTTATATCGGCATTGTGTTTTGCGGGGTCAAACTTAATTTTCGGAATATTTTTCTGTAGTTGCTCTGCTAAAGTAGAAATCTCATCCATTTTATCTTCTGCTATCTCTTGCGCAGTAAAATATTCCAATTTAGAATTATGAAATGCGTAACGATTAAAAATAGAGAGTAGTAGTTTTGACTTTACCGCTTCATATTTTTTGGGGCTTCTTTCTTGCAGCATTTTTAAATAGAAGAAAGAAATAACATGAGATGCAGGGTAATTTTGATGATACTTTTCAAATAACGCCAATTGAAATTCCGGCTCTATCGGGAAGTTTTCAAAAAAATTGTTTATCTCTATTTTTTTCATTTTCAATTACCAATTTACAAAAGCTTTATTATAAATATCTTCGGTTAGGGCTGAAATAATTTCTTGCATTAAACCGGGTTCTATACTTGTAAAGTTTAAAGAACTTGCATAATCGGAATATCGCGAAAATGTTTGTTCAAAATTTAAGTTTTCTTCAAATTTATTTTTAAAAGTAACTCTAACAGAGATTGTTAATCTATTCATGGCGGCTACATCATTTCCTTGAGTAGAGCCTTGCAGGGCAATAGGAGAGATAAAGTAGTTGGTTATGGCGCCTTCAAAAACGTAGTCGGCATCTTTCGTATTTACAATAGCTAATGGCGTTTGGTTTTGAATTTTATCTTTTAAAGCAGAAGTAAACTCCTGACTTAAATTGGGATTTACCAACGAAGCATTATTAGGAAATGTAGGTACATAAACGGTTTTAGCATTCGGATTTACCGATCCGCCGGTAAAAGAGAAACTAATACGACAGCCGGCCAAAATAAGGGTAAAAAGTATCAAAAACAAATAGTATGGGCGCACACACATACTCGCCATTGGGGAGTTCCATTCCATATTCTTTAATTTTATGTTATGTCGTTTCTTCTTGAATATCAATTGGCTGATAATCTGTAAATTTCACAGTTTTTCCTTCGGGTAAAATAGTTTTGGTGTTTTTCAATTCATGAACTAATATTTTCAGATCGGCTACTTCCTTGGTAAGGTCTGTCAAGAATTTATAGATTAATTCTCTTTCAAAAAATTGTGGGGCAGTTTCTCTATCGCCAATCATCAGTGCAGGGAGATTAGATACGGTGGGGGCGACTAAATAGTTAGCAAGCATCTCTTTGGTAATGGAGCGGTCTTTTTCAATGAGAGAGATTTGTTCGGTAACATTTCTTAATTGGCGCACATTTCCGGGCCACGGATAATTTTTTAATTCAATCACTGCTTCTTCATTTAATTGCAGGGGTGGAATCTGATATTTAAAAGCAAAATCTGTAGCAAATTTGGTAAACAACAGAAATATGTCTTCCTGTCTTTCCCTTAGCGGCGGAATGTTTATAGGCACTGAATTTAAGCGATAATACAGATCTTCTCTAAACTTTCCTTTAGCAATTTTATCGGCAATATTTACATTTGTGGCTGCCACTACGCGCACTTTTGTTTTTTGTGTTTTTGAGGAACCTACTTTCATAAATTCGCCGTTTTCTAATACGCGCAGCAGGCGTACTTGGGTAGAGAGAGGCAAATCGGCTACCTCATCAAGGAAGATAGTTCCGCCATCGGCAACTTCAAAGTATCCTTTTCGGGCTTCCGTCGCGCCTGTAAAAGAGCCTTTTTCATGTCCAAAGAGTTCGGAGTCAATAGTTCCTTCGGGAATAGCGCCACAGTTTACCGCAATATATTGTCCATGTTTGTGGGCGCTGAAATCGTGAATAATTTTGGGGAAACTTTCTTTGCCTACTCCGCTTTCGCCGGTAATTAGCACCGTCAGATCGGTAGATGCTACCTGCACGGCAATATGAATGGCATAATCCAAAGCGGGATCAAAGCCAATAATACCATAGCGTTGCTTAATAGAAATGAGTTGTTTATCCATACTAAAATGTAGTGGCGCAAATTAACATAAAAATCCGGAAACTAAAGAAGCCATCTGTCTTTAATTTTCCACCGGCAACACTCCATCAATCTCTTCGTTCCATGGCAGTCCGTACCGACCAATTTCTTCCATAAATGGGTCCGGGTCAAATTCTTCAACATTAAAGACTCCCTTTCCTTTCCATTTTTCGGTAAGGATCATTTTGGCGCCCAGCATGGCAGGCACTCCGGTAGTGTAAGAGATAGCCTGAGCGCCAATCTCTTTGTTAACTTCGGCGTGGTCGCAGTTGTTCCAAATATAGTAGGTGCGCTCTTTGCCATCCTTAATTCCACGAATCTGACATCCAATTGAGGTTTGCCCTGTGTAGCCTTCTGCTAATGAAGCAGGCTCCGGAAGCACCGCTTTTAAGAACTGCAACGGCACAATCTCTCTGCCTTCGTACATTACGGGTTTAATGCTCGTCATGCCTACTTCTTGTAAAACATTCAAAACATTAATATATTTTGGTCCGAAAGTCATCCAAAAGCGCGCCCGTTTTAGTGTAGGGAAATTTTTAGTTAAGGATTCCAACTCTTCGTGAAAAAGGAGATAAGACTCTTTTTCGCCGATGTTTGGATAGTGAATGGGTTTGTGCATGGACATAGCAGGAATTTCGTGCCACGCACCGTTTTCCCAATATTTTCCGGGTTGCGTAATTTCGCGGATATTAATTTCGGGGTTAAAATTGGTAGCAAAAGCCTTGCCGTGGTCGCCGGCATTGCAGTCCACAATATCCAAGTAATGAATTTCATCGAAATAGTGTTTAGCAGCAAATGCAGTGTAGATACCGGTAACACCCGGGTCGAAGCCACATCCTAACAGCGCCATAATGCCCGCTTCTTTGAATCGTTCGTGGTAATCCCATTGCCATTTATATTCAAATTTGGCTTCATCAATCGGTTCGTAGTTGGCGGTATCCATGTAGTTGGTTTTAGTTGCCAAACAGGCGTCCATGATGGGAAGATCCTGATAGGGAAGTGCCACGTTGATCACTAAGTCGGGCATAAAATTGTTAATTAAAGCGATCAATTCGGGAACAACATCTGCGTTGATTTGCGCAGTTTGGATACGATTTCCGCCGACTGCCTCCGCAATTTTGTCGCATTTCGATTGGGTTCTACTTGCTAATAAAATGTTTGTAAACACTTCCGGAACGGCTGCACATTTGTGTGCCACTACCGCACCCACGCCACCGGCGCCGATAATTAATACATTTGCCATATTTCTTATTGTTGTTTGATTAATGATGCGGCAAAAATAGATTGTTTTTAATACAGATTTTTCATATTTTCGCCGCCTTTAAATATTTTATGCGAAGTAATCTGTTTTCCTTTTGGTTTGAAAATGCACGATGGGTTGCCCTGCCCCAAAGCGGAGTGCCGGCACTCTTAGCAATCTGCATGGCAATCCCTTCCCCAAACTTCTCTTGGTATTTAGCCGTTTTAGCGCTGCTTGGTATCATCTTCGGTCATCTAGGAATTAATTTGTGGGATGATTATTTTGATTACAAAAAAAGCGATCAGGTTATTCGAGACCGCCTGAACAGCAAAGGGATAAGGGCAAGAATAGACAAATGTCATTACCTTACTTCAGGAGAAACTACCGTAAAAGAGCTTGGGTGGGCAGCCTCCGTGTTCTGCATGATTGCCCTTCTGTTTGGCGGCGTAATATTTGTGGAAAGAGGGTACCCGATTCTTGTGATTGCGTTGATTACCGCTTTCTTCGGGATCTCCTATTCAGGATTTCCTTTCCGGTTTAGCTACCACGGATTAGGAGAACTTGTGATAGGCGCCGTATTTGGTCCCCTCCTTATGTGCGGTGTCTATATCGCCGCTTGCGGAACTTTCTCCTTGCAACTCGTTTTTATCTCCATTCCCATTGGTATGTTGGTTACCAATATTGTCTATACCCACGCCGTAATAGATTTTGAAGCAGATAAAGCCATGAATAAAAAAACATTGGCAGTTATATTGAAAAAGAAAAACCGAATGCGCTTCGTTTCTATTTTATTGATTTTTAGTCCTTTTGTAATCATTCTGTGTGGCGTTATCTTTAAAATTTTATTTATTGGATACCTATGTACTTTCCTCGCCCTGTTTCATGCAATCTACTTATTTAAACTGATTTTGGCTTTTCAAGAAAACAAACAGGTAAACACCACCCCACGCACTTGGATGGGTCCGATGGAAAAATGGAAAGATATTACAACTGCCGGCATTGAATGGTTTATGATTAGATGGTATATGGCAAGAAATTTACTCATTTTGTTCAGTTTACTTATAATCCTTACCCTATTAATTTTAATATTTTATAAATGAAACAATTACTTTATCTACCGCTTTGGTTTTTTAAAACTAAAATTTTAAGGCGCAAGATTCCTTTGCAAACCGTGCTGTTTATTACCGATTTATGTAATTTATCTTGCAGACATTGTTGTGTTTACAGTAAAGGAGTGCCACTGACAAAAAAAATTGAACAAATCAAGGAAGAGTTGGAATACAGTTACAAGCAAGGCGCGCGGTTTGTTGATTTTGAAGGAGGCGAACCCTTTTTATGGCACGATGGCGATAAAGATGTAAACGATTTGGTAGTTTTGGCAAAAAAAATAGGATTTTTTTCTACAACCATTACCACTAACGCGCAAATACCTTTTAATCAATGTAAAGCAGATTCAATTTGGGTAAGTTTAGATGGAATTGGGGCGTATCATAATCAAATTCGCGGGGCAGGCACTTTCGAGCGGTTGGTTCAAAATATTGCACAAAACGATCACCCCGCCATTCATGTCAATATGGTTGTAAACGCATTGAATTACAAATCTGTAGAGGAAACGATACGCTGGGTTAAGGAGCAACCGAATGTTCACTCTATCTCCATTAATTTTCACACTCCATACCCCGGCACGGAAGATCTGTTTTTAGACTGGGCGTTGCGGAGCGAAACCATCGACAAAATTCTCCTCATGAAAAAGAAAGGATATCGCATAATGAACTCCGCTTCAGGGTTAAAAAAGATGAGAAAAAACAGTTTTAAGAAATATTGTTGGGTAACCAACTTCATTCTGCCGGATGGAACCCGTTTAAACGAATGCCATGGAGAGATCCAAGGGATCTGCGACCAATGCGGATTTGGTATGGCAGGAGAGATTGCAAGTATGTTTCAACTCAAACCGGATACCCTTTTGGCAGCAGGAAAGTTGAGGGTAAAAACCTAAGCAAAATACCGATTATTTTTCCACTACCGAATAATATTACATATCGTCTGTTTTCTTAATATGGCGGGCGACATTCCGTACATTTTATTACAAAACCTGTTGAAGTGCGACGATGAATAAAAATTGTATTGCGATGCGATCTCTTTAAAAGGTTTCTGAGTACAGTTAATCTCATAGTGTATCTTTTTTGCCTTCTCTTTCTCTATCCAATCGTGGGGTGTTGTGCCAAAAACTTTAATAAAGCGCTTCTTAAATCCGGAGACACTGTAATGTGTATAATTTGCCAAATCTGCTATATTTTTTGCTGATTCATACTTTTGGTATATCTTTTCCGCAAAATCAGTATCGCTATTGAGAATGGGTAAAAAAAAGGCGACTAAATCATCTTTGGAATAATAGGCACGTAAATAATAATACAACTCACGTTGCTTTATCTCGTGAAAATATTTACATTTTAAACCTTCAGAAATGGTTGCCATAACACTATCTAAGAAACCCGAAATTATTTTTTTTGTTTTCAAAGGATATATATCAGGATGCTTGTTCGTTAAGGTGCTGTTTAATTGATACAGCATTTCCAGCGGAAAATGTTCGCAAAAATTGATTTTGTGATGCAACCTTAGCAATATGAGGAATACATCCTCTTCAATATTCATTTCATACTCACATCCGCGAGGTAGGAGTATAAAAGTACTCATCTCAAAAACACGAGAGGTGTTATGATGCAAAAAATTGATTTTACCTTTTAATATGAAAAGTACGCGATTGTGATGCTCCTTAATGTGAAGGATATCCCCTCGCTTTTTATCTATCCTCTCTATAATAGGATCATCGCCGGAGTCATACAAAAAACAGTTTTGATGCTCATCTCTATAAAATAACTTATCATTAATCGTTTCCATTTTGATTGTTTTCTTAATTTAAAAAATTATTACTGATACTGATCGTCTCAGTTAGGTATATCTTTGTATTGGAACGGCAAAAAAACATAAAATTTTTTATAATCTCAAAAATAAAAAATTAGAAATAGGCAATTTTTATTCCAATTTGTTTTTTCTTTATGAAAAAAGAGTTATTATTTTTGAATTAAATTTTATTTCCTCTTTTTAAGATTAGTTTTACTATATTGTAATTTTTTTTTGAAAATAAACATGATTAGAAAAAAGATTGAAAAAAAAGACATTTATTTGCCGCACGAAAAAATCTATTCTTATGATCTATATTGACACGCTAATGATGAGTTATTTATTTGATACAAAAATATTTAACAAACTAATTTTAAATACCAATGATTTACGTAGTGTGTATATACACCAATAAATCCTACTATTTTGCCTTAAAATTAATCTAAAAAGTATAAAAAATTCAAATTTATAATAATAAAAAATTTAAGTTATGAAAAAAACCTTACAAAAAAAATTATCGTTTTATAGTAGTTTACTACTATTTTTATGTTTCTATTTAGTAACCCCTGTGGCTTTGCAAGCACAGCCATTACAAGGAGATCCCCCTTACTACACCAGTGGGGTATTATCGCCTCCTGTTGTTTTTGCAACTGCCGACTCCCGATTGGTAGCTTCTATAGAAGTGGTAGATTCGGTTGTAACTTTTGAAGTGTTTATGATTGGTAAATCATTGGCAATGGAAGTTGAATTTCCAATCTATTATAATGCGGAAAAACTAAAATTGGTGGATCTGTCGCTCAAGAAAGAGATCCCTTTCCAACTCCCCACCTCCTCTCCGCCCAGTTCAGCAATACAAGAAGCACTGTGGATTAACCCGCTATTGCCGGAGGAATGGAAACCCGGAATTTGTCAGCATAGAACCGGTAGCCCCGGATCCTATCAGAATGAGCTTAACGGATCCTTTATCGAAGGAATGAATCTTTTCTTTGGAACTGTATTCCACCCAACCCATAATATTGGTACTTATGAGGAAGTTATTAATCCTGAACCCGGAGAAATATTCCCTGTTTTTAGATTTAACTTTATTAAAAAAGACAAGAATGTTCCCCTTGCCAATAATGATTTTGGTTTTGGAAATAATATCATTTATTGGGGTCCTCTGCCTTTTTGTAATTGGTCTTATGATGGAGCGCGTGTGGAATTTATGGAAGATATGATCGGACGTTTTAAAGCGGAATTTATCTATGAAGAACCCTATTCCATGGTCTATTATACCCGTCCCGATTGGTTTAATTTTCGTTCTCCCTCAAAAGTTACGGCATTAACTCCCGAATCCGACCAGATCACGGAATATTCTGCCGATTTGAGAGGTATCTTCGAACGCAATTCAAATGCCGGTCTTATAGAATCAGATAACATGCTCAGTGGATATAATTTTACAGACCCTGATTATCTTAATGTATTAACCAGTGAAACAGAAATTGAACATGACGGTATTCTAAGATACGATAAAATTATTCATTACGGATATATCTATACTGCTGATAAGAATATTACTATCGAAGTGGATAAATATTCCGACAGTTTAAGAATAAATGGGAAAAATTATACCTTCCCAACCTCCAGCCCTTTTACTATAGAGGGGAGTAAACCCATATATTATGTTTTGGAGCAGAATTCTGATCCATATAAGAATATTATTACCGGACAGGATTCGGAGATTACCATTTCCGGACTCGCAAGTGGAACGAACTATTACGCATGGGCGCTATTGGGAGCTACATTTGAAACTTCCAACGAATTTTATCTGGTGGATCCATTTACTTTTAGAACAAAAGGAGAGTTGGATTGTACACCTTTACTCTCAGTGGGTTCTATCCATACTGTTAATGACCCCTCTTGTATAGAGCCTGCAGATGGCGCTATCCAATTTTATGTTAGTGGGGGTACCGGAAGCTACTTATTCAGCCTAAATGGCAGTAGCGATTTTGAAGTATATACCGATGGTTTAATTGAAGGTCTAAGTGCAGGCGTTTACTGGGTTGATGTTATGGATGCTGATAAAGAAGAGTGCCCTGCAGCCACCAGCCAAAAAATAACACTTTACGGTACAGGAGATTTAAGTGTAAATGTTACCGCTGTGAATGCCGATTATTGCGATGGTACAGGCGAATTGCATATTTCTGTAACCGGAGAAACAGGTTTGGTAACCTATTTCCTTGACGGTGAAAATATAACAAGTCAACTACAAGGAAACGTGTTGTATGGTGTTTCCGTTGGAGAGCATGTAATTAATGTTATTGACGAAAGTAAATGTACCGCAACAAGCGGCATTGTTAATGTTTATGCAAACAACAGCGATCCATTTGTGGTAGCATTTAAAGATGCTGAAGATGCAAGTTGTACCACGTTAGGTTCTATTACATTTTCCGTAACAGGGATTGAGGATTTTGAATATCAATTAAACGCCTTACCACATGGCTCAGGCATTGAAAATACGGATATTGTTTTAGGTAATCTAAGCGCCGGACTTCACTCCCTCAAAGTTTGGAATTCATGTACCGAAGTGGTTAAGGATATTTTAATACCCAATGGAGATGATGATAACTCATTTTCAGTTATTGCTGATGTAATTCCTGAGATTATGGATTGTAATAACTCTGTTATTTTGGGAAAAATCGTTCTTACAGTTGCAGGAGATGAAACACGTAAATATAGCTATAGCTATGACGAAGGTGCAACATGGAACACTTTTGAAGCAGGTACACTTACAGACACGATCTCCGGATTAAGTGGTGGTGTTTATAAAATAGAGGTAGTAAGTACGGATCTCAATGATGAGGATACTTGTGCGTATGCTGTAAATAATGTAGAGATCAAGCGTATTGTACCGGAAACCTTAAATATAGGAACCCTTTATGTAGCAAATAACCCAAGCAGTTGTAGTGATCGCGACGGTTCCATTCAGGTGGTAGCGAGCGGCGGCAGTGGAGCATATTTATACAGTTTCGATGGCGTTACTTTTGCAGCATATCCTAATGGGTTAATAGATAACTTGCCCGCAGGAACGTACTATATATCCGTACAAGATTTTCAACAACCGGGATGTGGTACGGTAACCAACGGACCATTAGTATTGTATAACGAAGGTAGTGAATTACAAGTACAAGTGGATATATTCAATCCAACCCATTGTAACAGCGGCGACGGCTCATTATATATAATGGTTCTTGGCGGTTCGGCAGATAAATATTATTTAGACGGCAATGAAATTACCGTATTAGATGGCATTTATACAGGAATATTGCCCGGATACCATGTGATAGAAGTAACCGATGGTAACGGCTGTACCGCAAGTAGCGGCGAATTTCACGTAGGCTCAAAAGATGCCAACGAAAAGATTGCCATTGCAATTACAAGTACCGTACCTACGCAATGTGAAATTGCTATTGGTGAAGCAATCTTGACGGTATCTCCATCCGGTACTTATAGCTATCAATTAGATGGCGGCACAGAAAAAACCACAACCGGAACCATTACCTTAACAGGTTTAAGCGCCGGAATACACGCAGTACGCGTATGGAATACTTGTGAAGAAGCAACCATAGAAGTAGAAATTACTAATGGAGCCGGCACAAGTGGATTAGCATTCAAATACACGGCATACGATGAAACTACCGATTGTAACGGAAATATTGCAGGCGGTGAGATTGTGTTGAATATCACAGGCGGTACTCCAAAATACCAATATCGTATTGATGGCGGCGCATGGAAAGATTTCGAAAATGCAAATACTACCATCACAGATCTAAATGTGGGTATCTACAAAGTTGAAGTAATAGATGAAAAAGGTTGTACCTATGAAGCTCATAATATAACTATTAAACATAATGTAACTGAAATACTCAAGATTGGTACTCTATTTGCCGCTACGAACCCCACTTGTGGGCAAAATGACGGTAAAATACAAGTATATGCAAGCGGTGGTAGCGGCTCGTACTTATACAGCTACAACGGCGGTATTTTTACAGAGTATGAAGGAGGTCTGATAGACCAATTGGGCGCAGGAACTTACTACATTGAAGTTAAAGATGCCAACCACTCGAATTGCCCTCCTGCTAAAAGCGAAAATATTACGCTCTTTAATCAGGGAAGCAATATGGAAATTGTTGTAACTCCAAATGATGCATTAGTTTGTGAAAGCCAAGGTAGTTTGGAAATAGCAGTTACCGGTGGGGTAGCGCCTTATAAATTCTACTTAAACGGATTGGAAACCATAAACGAAGTTACTATTGTTGAAGGTGTGTTATCCGGTCTTAATGTAGATGTTTATACAGTTTATGTAATGGATGCCAACAGATGTGTGGCAAGCAGCGGCGAAGTTCGCATTAGCGCAGAAACGCCGTCCTTAACCGTACTCAAAGGCGCGCAGCAAGATGCTTCTTGTGGTTCCAGTTCAGGTTCAGTAATCTACACTGTTTCAACCACTTCTTCTGATCATTACTATTACTACCAAATAAACGACTACCCTATTAACACTGTACATCACACCGAACCGCTTGAATTGAATGGCTTAAGCGCCGGAGTTCATATTGTGAAAATATGGAATAATTGTGCTGAAATCATTGATACCGTAAAAATCGGTAATGGTACAGGTGCGCTATTGGTTACTGCAACTGTTATTCCCGAAGTTATTACATGTAATAGTATGAAAGATTTCGGTAGCATTACATTGAAAGCTACAGATGGTAAACCAACTTATCAATATCGCTATGACGGTGGAGAATGGATTAACTTTGATAACAATTCCGAAACCACTATCAGTGATTTGGCGGTAGGTATCTATTTTATTGAGGTTAGAGACGACAACTTCTGTACCTACCAAGTGAATCATGTAAAGGTTGACAGGGTAATAGAAGAGAGTATCATTTCTCCTCCTGCAGCTACTACCCCACAACAGTTCTGTTCAGGGGCAACGGTTGCGAATCTGCAAGTTGATAACAGCTACGGGGTAACGATTAAATGGTATGATGAAAATGGAGATCTCTTAACCGGTAGTGATCCATTAGAAAACGGAAAAATCTATTATGCAGCCCAAATTATTGGCTCTTGCGAAAGCACTACCCGTACAGCTGTAACCGTAGTTATTGATAATGAGATTATCATAGAACCTCCCTATATTGTATCTCCTCAATATATCTGTTCTCCAGCTTTAATAAAAGATATCGCTACCGATGGCAATACCAATATTATTTGGTATGACGCTCCGGATGGAAATCTATTATCTTTGACAGTTCCTTTGGTAAACGGAGCTACTTATTATGCAACTATCAGCGCAGGTGGTAATTGCCAAAGCGTGAGTATGACAGCAGTAGAGATAATATTTGCTACAGACTCTGAAATCGGAGCTCCTGAAGTGGAAACCCCACAGTATTTCTGTAAAGGTGGTTTAGTAGGAAACATTGTAGTTCCAAATCATCAAATTGTATGGTACGACCAACCTACAGGGGGCACTGCATATTCTTACAGCGCTATTTTAGTGGACAACCAGTTCTATTATGCTGCACAAAAAGCAGGTGGTTGCGAAAGCAGTGAGCGCACTAAAGTGCAAATATTCATAGACGTAATACCTCCTCCTTCCGCTCAAGAGTTGCAAACATTCTGTGAAAAAGATATTACTACCTATAGAATAGCAGATATCGCTATTACCGGCGCCGGTATCGTGTGGTACAATGCCGCAGGTCATCAATTAGACCCTCTAACTACTTATTTAACTAATAACACAACCTATTATGCAACTCAATCAACCGGAGATTGTGAAAGTGAAAAAATCGGCATTACTGTTACAAACGAGTGTTTTACTTTGTCTGGTACGGTCTTCCCATTTGTACATACCGATGATCCTGTTCTTGATGCTCTTTTCCCAACTACTGCAAAACTATATCCTGTTCCTGATAAGTTCACGCTCAATTGGTATCTGATCACGAAACCTGTACAAACTGTTTCCGTTTCATATTATGACTCTGATACGTATGTTCCGGGTACTCCTAAACATCCGGGTCTTATGGGTAATTTAGACAATCCGGGATTACCAATCTTGTGGCAAGAAATTCACCCCTCGTACGTTGCAGGAAATCAAAATACTGAAGTGGTGCAACATGCAGGAGACCAACCGGACGCAAACATTGGTGTATATACTTTTGTAGGTGTAGCAAGAGGTAGCTATATTCTGGAAATCTCACGCCCCGGCTTTATTCCTCGTTGGGCGCCCATTACCGTTACAGAAAAACTTACCTATTTAGGACATAGAGAGATCATTGCTGGGGATATTAACAATGACCTTGTGATTGACCAAAAAGACGTTACTACGCAAAACTCTAAACGCGCAAAATATCCGGATCCTAACTACCAGCCAAGATATGACTTCGACGGAAACGGAAGTATTGACACAGACTTTGACCTGAAGTTGCTCTTGAAAAATTACGGCGCTTCTTATGGTATCTATAAAGAAACTTATGAGTGGATTTTTGGACCATATCCCTTTTAATAATGAGTTGTCATATTAGTTAGATAAAAACAATTAAATTAGATCTTATGAAGACTTTCAAAAATAATTCAACTCTAAAATGCTGGTGTGTTTTTCTACTGACACTGGTATTGGGAACGATGTCTTCTATAGTAAAATCTCAAACTATATATTATGATAACCAATTCAATATGTTGATCGGAACCAGCGATTCCCGTATGGTATTAACCATTGTGGAAACAGATTCTACCGTGAAATTAAGAGTAATGATGATTGCTCCGGTAGGAATCCAAAGTTCATCACTACCTATCACTTATGATAGTGATGTACTTACGCTGTCCGATTCAACCTATATACGGGATATTCATTATTATGCTTATGGACCATTAATCGCTTATTATAACTTGACTTTTTCTCCACTATGCAATGCGCTTTACAAATCCAAAGCCGTGCCCTATTGCGAAGAAGTAGCTGATTTATCCGTTGGTCCTCATAAAAAATATTTTAAAACACTGCTTTGGACAACCTACGTAGGTCCTGTTACTCCAAGTGAATATATTGTTCGTAATCAAGCAGGAGAACTATTTCCTACCTACAATATGTTTTTCAAGAAAAAAAACCGGGGAACTCCTGTTAAAAAAGAAGATTTCGGTTTTTTTGCAGATGCTAAATTTGGATTCGATGTTCGAGCTGATTGGGGCAATATAGCATATACTATTACGAATTTTCGTCTTTTCAATCCGGCAGCAAATAAAATTGAACTCCGCCCCGACTTGTTTGTTTATCGCTCCCCGTCGGATGTGGTTACGAATCCTGTTTCTAATATCACACAAACTTCGGCAACTTTAAATGCCCAACTCAAACGCGGAAATATACCCCCCGCTAACGATGTGTACTTTACTCACCGTGATTCTTATGAACAAACAGGACGTATGAACTGGGATACTATTTGTGCGTATGGATTTATTTATGCTACCTCAAATGTAAAAATCTCTGTTAATGATGTTTCTAAAAAAATCACGGTGGGTACGGTAGAATATGAGTTTCCCGATGCAAAGACTATTGCCTTAGAAGGTGCAACGGGAATCTCTTTTGGATCTACTATACTCTATTTTACAGAAACTGCAAATACTTCTGATAGCCAATACCTGAATTTTAGCGCTGATATTACAGATTTAAACACGTTGGAAAATGATTATTTCGCATGGAGCTATATTAAATATGCTTTTGAAACCTCCGATACGTACCTGCTCATAGGTAATCCTATATCTTTCGGAAAAATAATGGATTGTTATGCCATGACCGATCAATATGTTCAGGAAGATCTCCCTGCCAACTCCGGCACCTATTTCCACGACGGTAATTCTTGGGATCCTGTTGTAAAAACAGGAATAACTTTATCATCTGCTACTTTCTATGCAACAGGTGCAAGCCACGGAACCGGAACTACTTTAGATGGATTTACTTTTAACATGGGTATAACCACTGTAAAATGGGTTGCTACCGATGAACAGGGGGTCTCAGACTCATGTAGTTTTGACGTATATGTATTGCCAACACAGTTGTTGAATTGTGAAACTTTTGGAGGCGATAAAATGGTAAATGAAACCTATCTTGCCGGATACTACACCCATACTAATACCGATTGGGATGCCTCGTCTGCTTCATTAAGACCCCTTCCGGAATGGATTTCATCTGCTGTTCATTTTTCCTATAAATCATTTTCGCATACAGGAATACTCTTGTCCTCCGGTACTACCCTGAACGGAAAAACATTCTCTGTTGGAACTACCCTTGTGAGATGGTACGCAAAAATAGAGGGGGGTAGCACGATGAATATCACTGATTCTTGTGAGTTTAAGGTTATTGTTGATCCTATCCCGATCTCTGTTTTAGACTGTTCGGAACTCCACGACCAATTAATATACTCAAACTCTGAAGATTTCTATTTCTATACACACCAAGGAGATTCATGGGATCCTAAACCCGGAGATATTGTATTGACACACCTTACCGAGCTCTCTTACAAATTGGAGGGAGCTACCACAGGAACCGGAGATTGGACACTTGACGGCGCTATATTTAATGTGGGTAAAACAATCGTAACATGGACAGGAACAGACCAATACGGTTTTGTTGGCTCTTGTAAATTTACGGTTAATGTAAACATAACCTGTCCTACATCTGTTGCTTATGAAGGCGGACCTTACCATGTAACTCCTCTTGCGGGATTGTGCTGGACAGATAATATGGCAAACAGAAATTACGCCAACGGAGAACCTATTGCCTTTGCAAAAGCATACTATTGCAAAAGTTGTACGGATTCCACACTCAATGCATCTATCTTCGGACTACTCTATACCTGGCATTCTGCCGTAAACCTTCCCGAAGGATCCCCCGAGTTGCCTGTTCCCAGAGTACAAGGAATCTGCCCTAATGGTTGGCACTTGCCATCAATAGCAGAGTTAGAGTTGCTTAAATCATATCCGGTTGAAGACCTAAAAAGTACGGAATACTGGATTAACCCGGGGACAAACCTCACAGGCTTCAACTCGCTCCCTGCCGGTTTCTACAACAGTGCTATCACACGATTTGAAGACCTATACGGATCTACAGGTTATTGGGCATTCGATTCGCAATCCAATACCACTGCACACTACTTCTCGATTACTTATTATTGCGACGAGGGGAAAACATTCCAAACAAAAAAATCCGATGGATTAAGTGTGAGATGTGTTATGAATTATTAACCACTTACCTCACTCTACGGTGTTGGGCGAATAATTACTCTGTCATCTCTTACAGCCTCAATTTCTAAATTGTTGGCTGTTTTTTTTTGTATCTCTTCTATAAAAATATCGCGCAACTGTGCGTCAAGATTGGTTACTGATTCTAAATGAATGTTTTTCAAAAAATCATCACCTCCAGTTGCTATAAAATTTATGGTAACCATGGTGTAAATTTTGTCGTTTTCTATTGGAAATCCACCAATCGTACAAGAGATCAATTTGCCTGTACTGTATATAGTTTGCACATTTGCTAAAGCTGTATTTCTTTTCTCGGTAAAACCATCAAACATCCTCTTCAATTCACTTCCTTTTAAAGAAACAAACGTTACGGTGTTGTCGAAAGGAAAAATTTGATAGATATCGCCAATCGTTATTCTGCCTTGCTGTAATGCCGCCCTGATACCGCCGAAGTTCAGCACACCCAAATCGGCCTTCTCCATCTTCTTGGATAACAAATACTCGTTCCCCCATCCAAAAAGCATATCCACCACTAAATTAGACAAAGGACTCATGGGCGAGAATGACGTTAATAGCGCTTTTGAATTACCAATAAATCGATCCATAACCTTGTCTTTCTCCTGCCTTAAATGATTCATATAGGTTTCTATCGTCAAATCGGCGCCCTTATCAAAAGTAGAGTCCATTTTAACAACCTCATATTGATAATTGTAATTGTTGTTTTGTGCCTGAACATGAATGTAGAAAGCACAAACAAAAAAAAGAATTGAAAAAAATCTGTTCTTAATCATATAGTATTATTTTTGCGGCAAAATTAATATTTGTTTTTATGATTAAGAAAATGCTCTCACTTTTTTTGGTTTTATTTATTTTTCAAAACCTTTATTCTCAAAAAGCAGTGTATCAGTTGCCGGTAAACTCTGCAACAACCATTACAAATCCTACCTTTTTCTACGCGTTACCCAAAACGGCTTTCAAAGTGGATGCTGTGGTAACTAAAACTTCAAATATGAAAGGATTATATGCCGATTTTGCTGAAAAAATGTTGGGCATTACTAATTATTGCAAAGAAAACACAACCTCTTACGAACTGAAAAAGATATCCATAACTACTTTTACTGTCCCCGACAACACTTTACAGTTTGTAGCTGAACTTTCAATGAAACAGATGAACGATAACTTTCTCTCCTCTTTGTATTCCAATAGCGCTACCACCAACTTTCATACTGCTTCAAAATCGGAACAACCTCAAGAAGATATTCTGCCCGATTTCTTTAAAAATTATGCAGATGTTATTTTACAACAAACGTATGAAACCTATACCGAAACTAAGATCATTGATGGCGTTGTAACGCAAGTTCCTGTAACTCAAACCAAAGTTTCAACCAAATCTTTATCGCAGCAAGCGCAGGAAGCGGCTAGTTTTATTGAAAAAATTAGAGAAGACAGATATGCTATTCTCTCTTTCTCTCAAGAAGTTACTCTTACAAAAGAGGCATTTAAATATCTTGTAAATCAATTAAATAAATTGGAAAAGAACTATTTGGAACTTTTTACGGGAATCACAGTGTTAGAGGACATTCATGAAACTTTGGTGGTTTATCCTGATAGTGAAACCGCTTTGTTGCCGCTTTGCTCGGTATCGCCAAGTACAGGGTTTAGTAGTTCCATAAGTGCTGCCTCTGCAAATAATCTCTATCTGAAATGCTCGCCACAACTTACTGCTGATATGAAAACTAACTTCAATGAAACCATTGCAACAAACCCCAAGTACAAAAAAAATACAGGTTATCGTATTCGGAAAGCGGTACCGGTATTTGTTTCGCTTGTACAGGGCAATAAGGATGAGTTGTTGGGGATATTCCCTTTGTATCAGTTTGGATTATTAGAAACGCTACCCGCCAATTTGGATAGTTTTGAAATCGGAAAGTGGGGGTATATTTATTAAACAATTTAAGATTTAAGATTTAAGATTTAAGGGGATATTAAAGGGCATTCTTAAAAATTAACACACTGATATTCAATATATTAAATCAACACACTGCAGGTACTGTCTTACACTCGGCGCAATTTTTGTTAAAAAATGTTATTTTTGCACCGCCAAAGGAAGGCATCAAGCGATACTTTGCACTGATGTCTATCTTGTATTGTGGAAACTTCGTGTTT
>Ga0123354_10001381_pt1 | contig 29293 bp, 20 predicted proteins | sample TergutLab28metaG_2_FD_97872 | JGI IMG/M metagenome (GOLD analysis project Ga0123354, IMG submission 97872) | Labiotermes labralis P4 segment gut microbial communities from Petit-Saut dam, French Guiana - Lab288 P4 | ecosystem: Host-associated > Arthropoda: Insects > Digestive system > Gut ... | reverse complement strand
CTTTTTATTTTTTTTTTGTTTTTTATGTTTAGCGTGTAAGTGTTTTTTTTTGGTTGGTGGGTGGGGGGGGGGGGGGGTTAACATCTTGAAAATAGGTTTTCCGCCTAGTCTTTATTTCTTCCTCCTTAGATAGGATCTCATTATTTATGCCTCTACAAAGGTCCGTATGTGGTTGGAAACGGGCCTTTAGTGATCCAACCTCCTTGTATGCATTCCTGACTTGTTTGTCCTTGATGTTTTCTTCTATGTCCCTTATACGATTATCCATGTATGTTCTTTTCCTGTTTTTACATATTTTATGGGCTATTTTCCGCAAACTCTCGTATTCCATTCTTTTAGTTCTAGTTGGTCTATCGATCCATTTCTTATATGCTGCATTCTTCTCCTCTAATGCCTTATGGCATTCATCATCAAACTATTCCATCCTGTCTGGTTTTGTTTGGTATCCTGTTGTTTGTTCTGCTGCTTCCATTATTACCTATTTTAATTGTTTCCAGTCTTCCTCTACATGGCTTTTCTCCTCTCTTACAGTTCAGTTTCAAACTATCCGAATTCTTCTTCCAGTTACTGCTGGAACCTACTAACCGTGCTGGCTTCTTGCAATGCAGCAACATGGAGCCTTCTTATTGTTCTATTTGGTTTATATTTACTGTATGCTATTTTGCATCTATATCTCCCTCTAACTAAAATGTGGTCAGAGTCGCTGCTTGCTCCCCTACACGATTTCACGTCTAGCATGCTGCTTGCGTTCCTTTTATCGATTAGTGTATGGCCAATTTGATTAATTTTTTTCCATCTGGAGATCTCCATATTTGTTTATGAATTTCTTTATGCGGGAAACAGGTTGAGGATACCACCATGTTTTTGCTGCTGCAAAATCTACTAGACTCTGCCCATTGTTATTTGTGTTTAAATGCCTGCTATGCCTACCAATTACTCCTTGGTAGAATTCTTCTCTTCCCACTTTGGCCTTCCAGTCCCCAAACACAATTTGTATATAATTAGAGGGACATGAATGATATATCTCCTCTACTTTCTGATAGAAGGCCTCCTTTTCCAACTACTCCTTTTCTTCTGTGGGAGCATGTACGTTTATGAGGCTTATATTTTGGAATCTTGTTTTAATCCTTAACACACATATTCGCTCATAAACTGCCTTAAAATCAAGTATATTCCTTTTCATTTTCCTTTCAACTACAAATGCCACCACAAATGTGATTTCATATCTATTATGTCTTTGCCCTGCCATCTTGTTTCCTGCAATGCCGTTATGACGAGAGAGCAGAGATAGCAGTACTCCGGTCTTGAATAATGTTCGAACACTCCACGTACCAAAAATCAGTTCCTTTTCCTTGCAGCCAGGTCGTCGTCTATTTCTTAAACCCGTCCGAGACATCTCTGAGATTTCCTGAACACAAGTTTTTGAAGGGTGGGGCCGTCACCAACACCCAACCTGAAGGACCAGGGTGACCCTTTTTGTCTGGGTCATCACCTTTGACCTGTCCGGCTTGGGTGACCCTGCCAGTAGCTATGCTACCGCCGACTTAGTTCTCAGGATCATTTGACCACACGAGCCCCACCACTACATCAAAGTAGGGACAACTTCGGGGGGAGTCTTAAGATCAATCTCTGCAAATTTAAGGCACTGTTCTTGGGTATTGTTGATGAGCATAGCAAATTCATCGCAGAAAAGAAACAACAATCGCCCAGATTGAAGTGACACGACATAAGGAATTGTTATTGTAATGGGAATAAATACATCCTCCCATTTCCACAGCCAGTAAACCCCTCACACAAGACTACAAGTCATGCACTGTACGTACAATATAATATGGAGGCGCGTTCGTGCAACCATTGTTGCAGTGGAAACTCAATAAGTATTACATAACCTCAGTGTGTGTGTGTGTGTGTGTGTGTGTTTGTGTGTTTGTGTAGCCTTAGGTATAAGCATGCAATGCGTATGCGCCATGTTGTCAACTGTGACTTGCCTGGCTCTACCACATTATACACATTATCTCATAAACGACACAATTTTCGATAAAAAATTGTTATTGAACATAAAATTTGTGTTTTGATTTTCACTACATATTCTGTCCGAGACATTTCTAGTTCTAAGAAAACCTGAGAGAAATGTCATCAAAATTTTATATTGGTTTGATGTAACGTACCCGTTATTCTTGTCCGATTTTAATGAAACTGAATTTTCTCGACAGATTTTCGAAAAATACTCAAGTATAAAATTTCACGAAAATCCGTTCAGTGGGAGCCGAGTTTTTCCAAGCGGACGGAGGGACGGACAGATTGACAGAAAGACAGACACGAGGAAGGCAATAGTGGTATTTCGCAATTTTGTAAAGGCGCCTAAAAACGGTTACACAAAACAATTACTGGTGTTACATCAAAGAACACATTCTGCTGTCTTGCGGGAAATACCTAGACCATAAACCACTGTTGTAATGACAGAGTTCTCGGCAGCGGCGGATCAGTAAGAGGCGCTCTAACGTCTCTCGTGTTCTTGGGGGAAATACGTGAACAACCAAGCAACCAATCTAGAAATGAACGAACAAATTCATATTCGTATGAAGTGAAAGATACAACGAAAATTTAACCATACATTTCGTACCGCACAGTAAGCACTCTTCGACTCGGTTTTAGAAACATACCAGTTAATGACGTGTGGATATCACACAAAACACACAAATGCATTATGTGGGTAGGACGTAGCCTTATTGAGTGTGAAACTTGGTGGTGTATAAATTAACCACAGAGGTTCGAACGGTTAAGTGAAACTAACCACAAGGACAAGTCACTACGAACTAACTAAGTTCATGAAGCACAGCCAATTTTGAGTACTCTATAGTTGCGCAGCTAGTCCTTAAATTTCCAGCAGGTTAGTCGCTGGCCTTCCCACTGATATTCGAAACGGTTATCTCCTACATAAAAGTCTCTAGTGTTACCGCTGCACTAACCTCCTCACTAATGGACCTGCGGTATTCAGCTAAACAGGACACTACCGTCCTCTGTAATGCAGTTGTATTTAGCTTCAAATAACACTAACCTCTTCCGTAACGGACCTGTGTTATTTAGCTAAACAGAGCACTAACCTCCTCCGTAATAGCCCTGCAGTGTAACTAAACAGGGCACGTGACATGTGACACACTTTAAAATGACAATCATTTACTCAAATCAGGATGTTGCAAACAACAACAACAACAGTCTATTCCAGTACATCACTTTCTACAGAAGACACAAACAGGGCAATGCCTTACGTTCAGAAAGCGGGATAACTCAGTAATTACAGCGATTACGCTGCGGGTCAAATGACAGAATAAATAGGATCCGGTTCCCGGTAGGGAGAGTCATCTTCTGCTCTCCAAATTGGTATACTCTCCCAGTCGAGACACACCAATAGATGACAGAGGGAACTGACCGCTGTAGATACAAAATACGATACTAGATACACACAAGTTTAATACCAACTAGTAACACAATATTTTGTTTGTGTGTATTACACTGTTGCATGGAAGAGGTTACCATCAAATCTATCCCAAATGTATGTATGCATAAAAGTACATAGGGCAAAAACAGCGACAAATCTATGAATTGTATTCGAACAGGTCAGCAGCACATATTGATATTACAGGTGCCATCATTCATTTTTAACATTGTATTTTAAAATGGATATCTGAAATTATATATTCCTTCGTACTGATGTCTGCCTGAGGATGGCTATTCATCGCTGAAAGATGTGGAAGATTTCATGTGTTTGGATGATTTGTGATGTTATGTAAACTGTGTGCATCCCTGGATGTACGTGGACGATTATAGTCAAGTAATTTTGTCCCTGTCCACGCGACGAAGGCACAGGGTGGTAGAAGACGTACAGCTCCATTCATTCTTAACGTCGGTACTAGATGGAGTATAGTGGTCAAATTCAGGACCCAGGTGCTTTACACTCGAAGAAAGTTCTCCGGTATCCATTGAATAGGAGAATGGGTGGTCCCAAGAAACGATATTTTGAAAAACACAAAAATCCCTTGCCCCTACCGGGATTCGAACACCGGACCGTCTAGGCCACAGCCTAATCACCATATCGACTGAGCTATACCGGATCCCTTTAAAATGTCCGTGTGGGACATGTGATCGGCAGAGTGACAGAAGGGTGTCACGGATTTTTCGTGTCACTTACCCTTCCACCACTGCTCGACATCCACCATCTTATCATCCGGCGGACAGAGACCGTGGGTCCGTGACAGGCCGTAGCCTGCCCGCACTCACCACAATAACAACAACTTAAAATTAGACTTCAGGAATGTGTGCCGAAGATAAATCTTAATTTGTATTTCGGAGATACGGAACTGATATGTCAACAACAAGAAGCCACTGTGCAGGTCCCATTGCAATATGCCTACGACGTCACGACAATCAGTACTGCTGGAAGTGGTCTGATCTGCTGACTTAACAGTTGGTTGCATTAGTTGGTCTGTGATATAAACATGCAGGAGTAAACGCTAATTAATAGTGTTTTCCGAATTATGACAGCCTGCAGTCTGTTAAGTGCACACCGACTTTTCGGAGGGGGGCACACAACTTGCACTTTAAAGGTATCTTCCGTAACACTGGTATCCTCTGACCAGACTAAAAACTGACGTATTCTAGAAAAGAAAAGTCTAAAGAATTATAAATTTTTTTAATGAAAGAAGCAAGAAATAACGTAAACAATGAGGTAGCTCAGTCAGTAGAATGAATGGACTAAGAGCTGGATAATAGACGAAAGAGGATTCCTTTCTTACAGGGACCAGAACGGCACCGCATTTCAGCCAGGTTCATATATATCTTCCTACCTTCATAACTTCGTACAGATGTCTCCGTCCGTGGTAATAAAGCGGCCAGAACGTGAACCTGAACACTTGTCTGCATAATGTGTTTTACACCTCATCTCCTTCACAGAAGTACATCACGTGGTACAGGTGTGTTCATAATTTTCCAAACCTAAACAAGACATCACAAAATTGCTGGCGCCAGAAGGGCTGGAACCCACATATTAGGTGCCACTACAGAAAATTCAGTTGTCCGTGACTCATGGCGCCCGTGATTTGTGCAAGCCTGACGTGGTGTTTAATGAAGCACAGAGAGTGCAACTTGGTTTACCCCGCGAGACACAAGCCAGGCATATTGAATAACCTCTAATGTACTACGAGAATTCCCTAATATTATTAGGAACGAATATAACTAATGCAAATTTAAGTGTAATTCGGGATATTTTAAGTTGCTTTTAAGGGATATGAACAATTTAATCGAAATGGTTTAACAATAAGAGTTGTAAAGTTATCAAAATTCACAAACAGCTGGTAAACCTTGAGACGGTCGACGTTAGAACCATCTTTCGCCGGGATTTTTGAGTTAAAAGAAAACAAGTGTGAGCATTACAACAGTCAACAAAAAAAGGTCGCTAACATTTCACAAACAAGAAGTCATTTACGGCAATATAAAATTCCTTACTTCAGATAATTACAGTGAAATAAACAACACAAAATGGACATATCTATAAAGGGTTTGATTATGCTCGACCTTCGGTATTTCCCTTTCTCTACGTTACATGTTTTGTAACTACTAATTTTCGCTAATAACAGCAATCATAACTTCTGTTCTTACACATTTTGATTCAGTAGTAAATTTCAGTTTCAACATAGCATATTTGAAGCAGTCGCAGACAGCCCACAAACGGTGGCTCTCCAATTTGGGAAGTGGGCCAAAAGCTGGCAAATCTTCACCATAAACAATCAGAGTGTTAGAAAATATTAGACAGGACCTCGGTCTTGGACGCGCTGCTTGGAATGGATGTATCTCAAACAAATACGGTGCTAGGGTATTGACTGAACTAATTTCGCTCAGGATAGGAACAAGCAGCGGACTGTTGCCTACACCATGCTGAACTGGGAATTGCGAGGTTAGCAGAAATCTCTAACGTATATACAACTAATATACTACTGCACTGTATTCCCCATTTTTATCTCAAGTATTTGACGAACGCAAAATATCCGATCAATGGATAATCTACTCGTATGATGTCGAAAGCTATGCTGACGATCCGCAAGAACGTGAGATGCTGAAAGGGCGACACGTGTACCACAAGAGCATGGAAGGCCGTATAAGGTGGTGGAGACGAATGCATTTTGCATTAACAGTTGAGGCTGCGAATATTATATGGAAGCAGGCATACAGGTGATTAGGTGTCTAGTTAGAGACGCATATATAGAGACATGCATGTACAGGTATAGAGACTAAAACAGGTAAATATAAAGAGACAAATATATATATATATATATATATATATGGACAGATACACAGGCAGAATTAACACACTGACCTTCTGTAGATGGACAAAAATATTTCTATAGAACAAAAATGCAAGGCGTCATAAGCCAGAAGATCGAATCTCATGTAAAATGTGCCACGTGATTAATTAAAAGTAATTATTGGCGTGCTTAAAATCAAGATATCATGAAGACGTGAGGGGGAGTGGAGATATAACTCCACATATTGTTAAACTTGGCACTAGGTTTTGTTAATTTTTTTTATTCACCACCAGTTTTTTTCAAGCGCGCAAAACAGCCCCCAATGACCACTAGATATATGGCTGAATGGGAAAAGAATAAGCATTTCACATCTAGGAATAGAACGAAGGATACTCGGACGTCTAACCCACTGTCCTGTCACTATACAAACTGCTTCACGCATTCAGTCTAGCCTTCGGAAATAGTGCGTAATGCATACTTTAAAGTGAAGCGGTCTCTATCTCCATTTATTCGCGTTTCTGTCTTTGGCGAATTATTCATATGGCCCATAGAGGAAAACAAATTCCACTCAAAGGACCCCAGTAAAGGTAAGGTAATATTCATATTAAAACAGACCACGAAGGCCCAGAAGGGGAGTAGAGGTGTAGCTCTACTCTTTCTTTAATTTCAGCGCTAGATGGGGGTGGGTGGCCAACGCCATGGCCCGGCCGCTTTACCCCCGGGTAAGACCCGGTACCCATTTTACAGGAGGCTGGGTGGGCCTCAGAGCTAGTCTGGACAGGTACGGAAAATTTCGCCTCCACTGGGATTCGAACCACGGACCGTCCAGCCCGTAGCGAGTCCCTATACCGCCTGAGCTACCCCGGCTCCAAAAGGACCCCAGTATCATCTCTGAATAATTGCAGACAAAGTAAATGGATGGTCCCAGTGCTGCATTGGAACGTCGCAAATAAGAATGTGTCACAAGTCAACACCACATACAAATGGACAGTTACACAGCTGTTAGTTATAAGGAAGTTGTTCAATACAATGTAAAAATTAAAACTTTAAGTGGAGGTCACGTCTGTCCGTCGGCTGTATATCAGCGCCGAAACCGTCGGGCGCTTTCTCCGAAAATGTATATCGGAGAAGATTCAAAACTTCTGGCAAGTTATATCGCGTAGACTAGTCAATAGCGATGTTTCGAAGGAACCTGATATCTTCATTTACAGGAAGCGGTATTTGAGGCTCTAACAGCGATATTGCTGCGAATTTGGAGCTTTAGGGCTTATCGCACCAGAAGCCCAAAATTTGCAGCAATATCGCTGTCAGAGCCTCAAATGCTGCATCTACAAAATGTTACACTTATATTGTCACAGCCTCAAATAACGTACCGACAAAATATTACATTATATTGTCGCAGCCTCAAATACCGCACCTACAAAATATTACACTTATTATGTCACAGCCTCAAATACCACACCTACAAAATATTACACTTATTATGTCACAGCCTCAAATACCACACCTACAAAATATTACACTTATATTGTCACAGCCTCAAATACCACACCTACAAAATATTACATTTATATTGTCACAGCCTCAAATACCGCACCTACAAAATATTACAATTATATTGTCACAACCTCAAATACCACACCTACAAAATATTACACTTCTTTGTCACAGCCTCAAATACCACACCTACAAAATATTACACTTATATTGCCACAGCCTCAAATACCGCACCTACAAAATATTACACTTATATTGTCACAGCCTCAAATACCACACCTACAAAATATTACACTTATATTGTCACAGCCTCAAATACCGCACCTACAAAATATTACACTTATATTGTCAAAACCTCAAATACCGCACCTACAAAATATTACACTTATATCATAACAGCCTCAAATACCGCACCTACAAAATATTACACTTATATTGTCACAGCCTCAAATACCGCACCTACAAAATATTACACTTATATTGTCACAACCTCAAATACCGCACCTACAAAATATTACACTTATATTGTCACAACCTCAAATACCGCACCTACAAAATATTACACTTATATTGTCACAACCTCAAATACCACACCTACAAAATATTACACTTATATTCATGATTTCAGGCTTCCGCCGCCAAGCAGATAACATCTGCTCTCTTCAGCGTTATTACGCAGAATATAGCGGCAAATCATTGGGATGTTTCGGGACAACGTATCGGTCCCATATTCAAGGTTTCAGGGTCAAGAAATCCCTTGAAAATGGGACCGATACATTGTTCCGAAATGTCGTTAAGAAGTTACCACTATACCGCCTAATATCCCAGAAAATCGCATATCTTAATTCCAATATTCTTTAAAATCTGACAACAATACGGGACACTTTGAATGAACTCACTTGCTTTCCTGAGTTTATCTCGAATATAGTTAAATATTTAGTGGAGAGAGAAACATTTTCAGATGTGAGGTCTACAGCAAAAAGGAACAAGTCTACACATTGTATGCCGTAGTGATAGTATTTCTAGACGATTAGAACAAATGTTCTTTTCGGTGTAGTGATTAAGAAGTGATCCGGTAGGACAGCGGATTGCAAAACTATATGACGTCACATCCGGTACCACCGAAATGTACATGCCACATACTTTAAAATAGCATTAAATATATGGAACCAAACAATGTAAGTGAATGGCTTATTTTCAGAAACACCTTCCACTTTCAACAACTGCCGACTTGTAATAACGGACAACAGATGCATGAAAAAAAGAAGAACTTAACCAATTTACAGTGCTGGCACTACAGTAGTGGTGGCCACTGTGTGCCGGGATAGCTCAGGCGGTATAACGACTCGCTACGGGCTGGAAGGGCCGGGGATCGAATCCTGTTTGTTGGGGTGGAGGGGGGGCGACATTTTCCTCAGCTGTCCAGACCGGCTCTGGTCCTTATCCAGCTTGCTGCAAAATGGATACCGGGTCCGTGCGTGATTCCAAGCTTCCGCCTAGAGGTAGATGAGAACTGCGCTCTTCTGGGCCATTACTCAGCGAGCAGAGCGTAATAGTCCGTTTCTCAAATACCGGGTCTCTTTGCTCGGGTTAAAACAGCCTGGGCGTGGCACTCAATACCCACCCCTATATAACGCCGAGGTTAAAGAAGGAGTAGAGCTACACCTCTACTCCACCTCTGCGTCACAATGGCATTTTGTAGCGAGAAATTTGCCGCTTCTTGGGGTAAGCGGTGGCGAAGTTGATTGAGGCATTGCGCTACAAGCCGGCAGGTGGCGAGATCGAATGCCGATGGTGTCACTGGTTTATTCATTGACATAATCCTTCCGGCCGCACTGGGGCCCTAGGGTCGACTCAGCCCCTAGCAGAAAAGAGTAGCAGGAATATTTCCTAGGGAGTAAAGTCATCCGGTGTGTAGGGTTGACAACCTTACCATCTTCATGTTCCTATTGTCTTGAAATCTGGGAGCCACAACCTCCTGGGACCCTGCGGGCCTGTCCAGGCCTGTACAGTGATTACTTTTTACCGCTACGTGATTAATTTACTTAATTTTCTGTTCATATTGTACATGTATGTGCACACACAGCTCATGGATGTATATGTATATGTTATATCTTTCGCAGTTCGTAACGAGACAAGTTGTACCAACCCCCCCCCCCCTAGGGCCTTCACAGAGACTGTTTTAGTGTGTATTTGACATGTTATTTGCAGCTACTACTAGCAGCTCATGGGCCGGGATAGCTCAGTCAGTATAGGGACTCGCTACGGGATGGACGGTCCGGAGATCGAATCCCGGTGGGGCGAGAATTTCCGCACCCGTCCAGACCAGCCCTGGGGCCCACCCAGCTTCCTATACAATGGGTACGGGTCTTTTCCGGGGGTAAAGCAGCCGGGGCGTTGATCACTCACCGCCATCTAGCGCCGAGGTTAAGGAAAGAGTAGAACTATACCTCTACCCCCCTGTGGGCCTTCGTGGCCTGTTGTAGTGTGAACTTTACCTTTACTTTTACTAGCAGTTGACACAATGCACAGTTCCCCGTAGACAACTAAATTCTCGTCAAAGTGTACATGTTAATCTCAAAGATCGAAAACGCTCATTGAGCGGAAAAAACGACCACAACGCGTTGTGGCATTAGAGAAACAGCTACAACGCGAAATTTCGTGTTGTGGCTGTTTTTAAACAAACACAACGCGTTGTGGCATGTGAAGATATGCCATGACGCGAAAGTCGTGTTGTGGTTGTTAAAGGAGATGACCAAAACGAGTTCGAACTTCATGAAAATACCACAAACCGCCGAGGAAGTGGCGTATCAGCTAATGGACATCTTTTGTATGTTCGGAGCCCAATTCATACTTCAGAGCGACAATGACCGCGAATTTTCGTACAAAACAATACAAAACTTGGCTGATATGCGGCCAGAAATGAAGCTCGTGCATGGAAAGTCGAGAAATTCTCAAAGTCCAGGATCAGTTGAAAGATCCAACCAAGATGTTCGAGACAAGCTTGTTGCTTGGATATCCGACAACAACACGAAAACCTGGTCTGAAGGGCTACGGTCTATACAAAGCAAGAAAAACCGAGCTCTGCATTCAGGCATCAAGACAAGCCCTTGGGAGGCCATGTTTGGAACGGCGCAGAGGATCGGACTTGGATATTCTCTGCTCACTGAAGACATGCACTCTTCCATAGGAACTGAAGAAGAACTGGAACAGCTCTTTAATGCGGGCATAAATAATGGTCAAGACAAGGAAGACAAGGAAGAGGCCAACCAACAGGATAGAATAGATGAAGATGAAAATCAAACCAATGACACTTCAGAATAAACAGTTGAGAAGAAATACATCAAAAAAGTTTACTGTGTGATTTGTGAGAAGAAGTCATCAGGCGCTCACAAGTGTTCAGTGTGTGACCAGTTTGTTCATGCTATTTGTGGGAGTTACAGTGAAGACAGTGAGGGTTTCGGATTGAAAGTCACTTGCAACCTCTGTGTAAGGAAGAATCGAATCAACATTGAGCGAGAAGGTGCAAAATCTGGTCAGGAACAACAAATTCAAAAAATGGTTTCTCTCTTCAACTCATGACTTCCAGTAGTCGATATTGGGACAAACGTTGTGGTCAGGGTGCCTGACCTTGGTCGAGGACGTCTAGCCCCCAGAAATGTCCTAGCAGTTGTCGTTGATGTCAGCTCTTCTGGGCCCTATCTGTTGTGCACGAAGGAAGGCCTACTTGAGCGGCTGTATGCTCGCAATGAATTCACAACTGCTGACAACAACTTCATCGAGGCACATGATGTGCCCTCAAGTTCACTATCTCTTCGGTCAGCCTCAATGATAACGTCTGGAAGTAAGCAGGGATTTGAAGCTGCCATTGTAAGAGGTACACCATCGATATAAAGTGCAAATGTCGCGAAAAATATGAAGTGTCATTCTAAAAGCTCCTGCAAAAATAAATGAGTTTCGCCTTTATTCTTCATTAGGTCTACGTTACATGTATTTCTTATCAATAAATTTCTAAATTTATAAACAGTTCATTTAAAAGACATTTCGCGTTGTGGCTGTTTCTCTCATGCCACAACGCGTTGTGGTTGTTTAAAAACAGCCACAACATGCAATTTCGTGTTGAAGGTGTTCCTCTAATGCCACAACGCGTTGTGGTCGTTTTTTTCCTCTCAATGAATGTTTTTGATCTCTGAGCCTAACATACATAGGGATTTTTTAAAACACGCCAGTTGTGCGTAACACAAAGAGGAAATTCAGCCATTTAAAAGCGGACATATGCTTACACTTACAATACACCTTGTGATAATGTTCAAGTACATTAAGAAGGCATCGGCTTTCAACCAAAAGCAAACGTGAAACAAATCACTACCAGATATGAAGTCAGAGAAAGGAAAGATGTCATTCCAGTGTAAGAGGGAACGATATACGCATGCGCGGTCATCATGGTCTCGATGGTAAACGTTTGTTGATTATGTTCGCTGAAGCCGTCTTTTTTTTTTTCCCTCCCCCGAGGCTAACCGTGATCTTGACAGTGACTATACCCCTATCTGTTTTGCTGTACTGTATAACCGTGCAGGGGCCACCAACTGACAGAAGGCCAACCTTCCACCACTCCTCCACCACCAGCCCGCTGAACAACGGTTTGTCCTTTTAGTCAGTCCGCGAGAGAGGCCGCACAGTGTCGGTCGTATACCAGCCTGTAATACAACAGTACCGCTAGTGCACCGGAAGGTTGAACAGTTATACTTCAGAGACCGGAAGGAAAGTGACCGAATGGAAATACGGGGTATTTTACAGCATTTTAATTAAACGCAAATCCAGATATAGGTTTCGTACACTTAATACGATTTTACGTATTCCTCCAGTGGTGTGTTTTATTCAAATTTGGACATGTGCATGACGGATATGAAGCTTTTAACGTGGAAAGAGTTTCATTCACGAAGACTTGATGACATTTTTGGGGAATAAACGAAATTAAACATTCGCGCTTTTGGATATTCTGCCAGAATAAGTGAAATAACTTTTTGGTGAAATTTCAGTATTTACGTAAACAAGTGAATTTGGTGATACTGAAAGTGGTTTCATAATACTGTTAACTGCTTTGTGCTGAAAGTGTTTTCCGAAGGATTAGAAATGCAAGGAGAGAGATCGCTTGTGAAATAACATTAAACAGATCCCGGTAAAGAATATTTATGTTCGTAAATAACAGTTGAGTGTCCAATTACGTCGTGCAAACTACACGTAGCAGATATTTTAAATGTCTGCTGCATACCGGAAGAAATCCAGAAAGAGCAAGTGGTGATCTTATCCAACGGCGAGACAGTGAAAAGTCAAGATGCCCAAAATCTTCCTTATCAAGAACCGGCTGCATATGCAACAGCAGCGGCTGTTGGAGAGCCAGAAGAGATTGGAAGGGATTGTTGGAAATAATGGTGAAGATGGCACGTCCGCACTTACGCCACCAGAATCGCCATTATCACAATCTGGAAATGTGCCCAACGCACCCAATGTGCCCGACGTGCCCGACGTGCCCAATGTGCCCTGTCAACCGCTGTCCCTGATCGTTCAGAAACCAGGAAACAGCACAGGTATGTCACTGCTCGTTCACACACACTCCCTTTGATAGTTCTCATGCGTGTAAAGTTGAAGCTGATTCTATGCACGCTATGAAGGCACATGAGGGAGTGAAGGCACAGTTCCACCCAGTGTGAAACTATGCCCCACATGGAGGTAGGTGTTCAGTTTGACGCTCCGGCCTCTTTACCTCCAGGAAAATCATTCCTGGTACCCTTTGAATAGGAGGATGGGTGGGTCACAGACCCGATCTGGACGTTTAAGAGAAAACAAATGTCTTTTACCTCCGCCGAGAATTAAACCCCGATTCATCGGTTTTCTAGCTCGTAGCGTGGTTACAGTTCACACTGAGCTAACTTGGCTTCAGTTTTTAGTTCACTTAACTACGCTGCCAGTAAATTTGTGTGTATATTTCTTCCCTATAAATTGGAAGGGATACGAAAACATTTAAAACAGAAACATATCCCGGAATTTGCCAACAAGGAACATAAGCGAAATAGTAAAAACAGAAAAAATGTCTGGTATCTTGTTCGAGATTCAACCCGGTAATATCTCAAATACAAATCAGAAACTGGCGTGAGCCTACGCTTTCGGTACCTCTCGCACTAAACTGTGGGCTGCAACTGTAGAAGTTTCAATGCGTTGAAAACAAACAAACAAAGTTGCTAACTATGAGCTTTCATTAGTCCAATTACATGACGCGGACAGTGCTACGTGCTGCAAAGTCCGTCTGTTGGCAGTGTCATCTGCACTGAGTCCATACCGACTGCCCACACCGCCTTCCAAACGCTGAGTGTCAGAATGCTATCCCAAAAGTATGCAGCCGGAGTGTGAAGCTGACCCCTCATCACAATGCTTGTTGATATACTAGCACTTTCCCATACGTCGTCATGGCGTGGTAATTAATTAAGCAAATGAACAGCTTCTAATTTTTTTCTGAGACTGAAGACTCTCACAGGGGTGTTCATGAAAATTCCAGTCTTCTCAAACATGACGACTTATCGTTTGATGTAGTCACAGACGTTTCACCCGACCTTGCTTCCTCCGTCTTCAGGTTATTTGCATATCTTTGGACTTGTAATCGATACAGCGTAACGTATCAGAGGACTATGATTTTAAAAAATGCTGTCTTGTTCATTCGTGATGGCGTGCAGACTAGTAGAGGAATCCCGACGTTTCAAATTATCCGGATATGTACATCACCAGGGCACATTACGTGTTCGTAGCATACCTGTCCTTCCAGTAGCATAGAAAAATGTTCTGGGTAAAGGCATCATGTAGACTGGTAGTTGCTTGCCGACGTTTCAGACATGATTTTTTGACTCGAAAACGTCGGAGCCAACGTAGCAGTCTACATCGCGTTACGCTCTAGAAGTCCATAATATAGATCACACTGCTGTGAAAAACTCGAAATTCTATAAAGAACCCTTTACAGGGAGTGGTAACTATACTTACCAATTGCTTTAAGATAACTTATATTTTTTCCTTGAATTTATGTGGATCAGTTTTTATATAGACGTAATTAACTGACTGATCTTTGTAATTGACATGAGGTGTTTCCTGAAGTACTGACTTTAAATAATATTAAACAACTTATCACGCGTTTAAGAGTTCCCAATTGGCAGTTAATTAATGTACACTGTAAATTCAACATTATTGTTACTTTAAGAGTCTAAAGGTCGTGTGTTATGAAAGGCACATCTTTGTATACGGCACTATGATGTGGGTATTGTCCCATAGAACAAACACTATTCTGTCTGCTGATAGTAAGCGGTCAAGAATGAACAATAGCGCATGACAAAAGACAATCTTAAAATCTGCAGGTGCCTCTTTGAATATCCTAATGCCATCTACCATTAACGCTCGAAGGAAAAACCATTAGGGCCCACCACATGGTCAGAACACAAGAAGTATTGACAGCAGTTTTATTGAGGCTTCAGTTATGTGACAATGCTGGGGGGTCGTTGTTTCCCGACTGCCCTAAGAAGGGTACTGCCTTCTTTTGCCAGGTCCTCAACTCCACAAAGAATTCTTCATTCCTGTCTTCTTTGCTTTTCTCCATATTCAATTGCAAAGCAAGCGACCGATAAATTTTTGCGTTTTTTTGTATAATAATATGTCGCCGCTCCACACACACACTGACATCAGCGCAGACGAGACGATGCTACTCGTTCAATTTAAATCTTCTGGTTTATTTGAACCTCTCTAATGACGTGTTGTAAAACAAAGTAGTAAAGTAATGGGGAAAAAGCATCTCCTTTCAGGCAATTCAGTAAACATGAATTCTCCCATGAAAGTGTTTATCAGCTCTATACCTAAATATTTATTTACACTCACTCACAACGTTACATATGCCTTGAATGTCTGTAATTTCTGTGACAAATGAAGGTTCCACCCAGTTAGGAATTTTTCCTTGTGGTATGCATGTGCCAAGCCATATGGCGCCACATTACAAAATATCGTTATCTTGAAACTCCTTCCTCCGCAAGAACCTAAATATGAATTGATGTGCCGAACATCCCGAAGGGCACTGAAAAGCAGTCTGTAGTTAAGGCAGGCCAAATGTTACTTACGAACTTTCATACAACAAACCTTGACATTTAATAATTCAGTTCTTTGCCAACTTGGACTACCGCAGTCTTGTTGATGCCAATGTAAGGACACTTACCGGTTCCAGCAACACGTACAGTTAGCTTCTCTCCAGTGCTTTTCCGTCCCAGTCAGTCGGTTGTGTCAATACCTGCACATCATAACCAGCACAGTCATTCCACATTCGTTACTAATATATTTATTCCACCGCTTTTAGTTTCTTTAAGGACTCTATTCCAAGTGCATAAGTCATACGATATAATGATATCGACCAGTATCTTAAGTACTCTTATAGAGAGTGGCGAATTTAAAAGGATATTTCAGCAGGTTCTTATTTAATACTCTGAGGAAAAGCACGAATACAACAGTGACGATATCAGGCACCCGGATCGATTTTCTCAAACGAAGATTTCGACTTTGTATTCGCCAATACGTTTACAATAACTTGGTACATCACCCGAAACTAGTGCACCGAACCTTAATTAAGAAACAGCGAGCGATATAATTTCTGAATTTTTGTGTTGAGAGAGAATTGCTCTAGATTTTTATACCCTCTACATATCGTCTGAGACTCTTAAGTTTGATACTGAAAACAATGCTCTGCACGCTGGTTCTGCTTCTGTCTACAGAAGAAAAGATTGATACTGTTTTTTTTTGTTTTTTGGAGTGAGTTTGTCTCAGTCGCTCCAGTGACCAGTGTAGCTCATTCCAAAAGAAGTAACGTTTCCGAAGCTTTGTCTTGAAGTCGCCCATTCCAGGTTCGACCCCGGGACACAGGCTTCCGTGAGATGTAACGGTTTTATTTAAAACTCATATACCTGTAAATTCTTTATATAGTTTTGGGCCGGCAAGTCAGTTTCAATCCGCGCAAACTTTGATGCAGGCGGGAGGAATCGTGTGACAGATTGGATATCCGCTGCCCAACAAAGTAAATTACATTTGTCGCGCTGCGCATTTTATCCAGTCAGCTTCGACTCTGAAGTCAGGCGACATCAGCCTAACTTTGAAATTTTGGTAACGCTTGTTTAGAAAGAGAAAGACAAGAAAACCGTTATCTACGCGACTCATTTCGGAGGTATTCAATGCAACGGGCTGAAGGTAGAGCACGTTTGAAACGTGATGGCACACGCGCAGAAACCAGATTTGGTCTTTCAGCGAAAAGGGCGAGCCCATTTAAATCGGCGGGGGCGCCAGTTCAGTAGACTAATGGAAGCCGAGGTGTGCGCATCAGCAGTAGTAATGGTAGTAATGCTGGATACACCATGTTCCGAGGTAGAGTGCAAGACTACTGGCTAACCACTCCACTCGCATGTTTCCCCTTCACTTCCCCTAACGTGCGTCACCGTGTGCCATCAGGTTTCAACTGAACTCTAAATATGTGTGCTCTGAAGAAAAAAAAACATTATGTGATTCGACTAATATAAAAAGGCTGCTTTTCTGTGACTTCGATTCGTATGGTTATCAATTACCTGCTCATTTAAGTTACATTATTTAATCAGAATATAAAATTTACCGATGTAATTTCAAGTAGAGTAACATCAGTGCATTCATCACCCAACACCTACCACGACATATTCCCTGAGACAGGCCTTCCTCTCCATCCTACGGACAAGCCAACTGATCATCTTACTACCTATACACCATTATCAGAGTAAAAAAAAAAAAAAAAGAATGAAATCCAAAGTAACCGCACCGAGGAAATAATTATGGATCAGTTAAAGTCTGCTTCCGTCTTCTGGACAAAAGCAAGATGTGGTATAGCAGGTCCTTGGAAATCAACGACTCTCAGCCACGGGACTTTCCCTGTTCCAGTAACGGAGACTAGCGTTTTGAAGAAGGCTCCTTTCTTCCGAAGACGTTAACACAGCCAAAAAGTCGAAAACGTTTCAGTATAAAACATAGACGATGCAGTATAGCTCAGTCAACACAGTAAACAGGCGATAGGCTAGACGAGTGAGAAATCAGGACGCAAACAGGCTCTTGATATTCACCCGGTATATGGGACAAAGCAGCCGGTAGGGTGAAGCTGACCACTCGTCTCCATCTACCACCAATGTCAAGAAGCTCAACCACCTCATATGTCCTCATGACGTGATGATAAATAAGCACAAGGCAAAATTTACTTATATATTTTACACAGACGATGGAAGATTTGAAGGGTTACCTACAAATCTGACACAGTGATAGGCTGTCACACAATTGTTTTCTCAAATTAGCAGGATTAGCACGCTCTTCAATGTTTTGAAGGGTACATACAATGTGCACTGCGTACAGTGAGCAGGTAACATGGGACGGGATTGTATTACAGGCCAGCTGAAATGTGAATGCACACGCGCAGAAACCAGATCTCGTCCTTCGGCGAAACTGACGAGTCCACTTAAATCGGCGGGGGTATCAGTTCACTCGACTACTGGCAGCCGAGGTGTGCGCATCAGCGGTAGTAATGCTGGATACACCATGTTCCGAGGTAGTGTGAAGGGTAGTGGCTACCAGCTCCATTCGCCAGTTTCCCCTACACTTCCCCTCCCGTGCGTCACCGTGTGCCATCACATTTCAACTGGAGTCTACCAGTTAGAGTTGTTTGGCACGAAGGCAGGTACTGCAAGAAACAGGAAGAGAACCGGGTGACATTGGGAATAATTCCTACAATGTCGCCTACCAATAGGGCAATCCATACTGGCCAAACGTTACACATGCATCTTACTGCAATCTCCAAGGTTTCCCTTGAAGACTTTAGCCAGGATGTTCGATACAGTGCACCAAACGTGTTAATATTACGTATTATTATGTGTCGTTATTGTGGGCAGGGAGACCTCAGTCGGTATAGCAACTCGCTACGTGCTGAACGGTCCGGAGATCGAATTCCGGTGGGGGCGAGATTCTGCGTACCTGTCCAGACCGGTCCTGGGTCTCACACAGCCTCCTACAGAGTGGTTACTGGGTCTTCCGCGGGGGTAAAGCGGCCGGGGAGTGGCGTTGACCTCCCACCCCTAAATAGAGTCGAGGTTAAAGAAGAGTACAGCTAAACATCTACTCCCCCTCTGGGTCTTCGTGGTCTGTTCTAGGGTGAACGTATTACTATTATTGTAATTATTTGGCGATAGATACGGCACACGTTGAACTTGCCAGATACGACTTACAAGATTAGCGCCGTCCTCACGTTTGTGACTCCAACCACAAAAAATTCGTTTCCTGTATTTTACTAATTATTGTCATAAAACCAAACGATTAGAAACAAAAAAAAAATCGTACAGCAGTCATGTTACTTCAGAAACTTCAACGAAATTACTTTAATAAAAATCGTGTACTTTTCGCTAGTTTCTTACTTTCTGTTATTTCAGTCTCTCAGATTAGATGGCGCTAGTGCCGTCTCAACCTGAGAAATTTGCGCTCCTCCCGTCTGATTAGCATGCTAATTATGAGTAATTAACCTGAAAGCCGTTATGCTGGTAACGAATGGTCTCATTGTCATATCACGTACTGTGAACATCGCTCAACTGGACAAACATTGCAAGACGTATTTCAGAACTTGAGATAAATTACTGCAGAGTGAAGGACTCCATGAACCGCATCTGTCGCATGATGACCCCGTGTTTATAAGTACGAAACCGATAGGAATATATTAATTACAAGGTCATAATTACAAATATGTAGGTTAATAACAGATCATATGCTCCAAGTAACTTGTCAGCGCGAATTGCAATAAATTGTCCAAGGAGAACGCGTCCATTAAAAGTCTCGGTATAGTGTCTGCCATACCTACGCGCTTGGAGTCATTTCTGTAACATGTCAAACTTTTGTTTCTTACAGGGGTTTCAAATCCGAGGTCAGACATCCTGTTTTGTCTCAGCAGCGCACGAATAAAACAAATAACTCCTTGACATTACGACAGGCAAAGCTTCAACTTCAACGCGTCCAGCCAAATGCAATTTTTGCCAGTGCAACTAACGTTAACACAATTTCTGCACTTTAACACAAATTTTCTTCTTCTGAAGGGAGATCCGTGAAAGTACTTTTCTATCTAATGCTCCCTCATATATGGAAGAACATTGTTTTGTTTGAAATATCCCAGGTTCGGCCGTCCCGTCCTTCTGATAAAAGGTGTAATAATACGAAGATGAATATGGGTCATGGTGGAATGATACTGCAACGAAATAAAATTACTCGAAGAGAAACGTGTCCCAGTGCCACCTTGTTAAAACAAATCTGACATTTTCTTGGTCAGGAATCGAACTCAGTTCTCTGCAGTGACAGACAGGCCAAAACCGCCTGAACCATAGTACAACCCCGAAGAATGATATCCATTTACATTATGCACAAAAGAACCTCGGCTCCTAACGCACAGACAACACAAACCATATCGACTGTAAAGACCAAATAATTAATGTTGTATAGCGAAGTAACAGCTGTTCGTAGTGAGAATCGCATGGAACACAAGATTACATTATGTCACAAAATGTAAAACTTCCTAACCTGACAACAGATGGTTCACATAATTACCGCCTTGATTTAAATGGTTGATTAATCACAGAAATATAAGGCCTACCATTGTGTCGCTTTGTAGCAATCAGATCCCTTAGTACCAGACATGAATGTGGCAGCGAGCAACCCCAACTCCAGTCACTTTTTGATTCTGAGCTCAGTTCTGTTGCAACATAAGAGTCACACTTCCAGCGTGAACTAACTATTCCTTGCCACACATCAATGCCAAGCCCATCAACACAATGCAGAGCGACTGGCCCTCTTATTGTCGACTGGTATAAATTAACGGGGAAGGGGAAAAAGAGTGATGTAATTAGGCGTTCAATTAGAAAAATAGTCCCATTCAATTTGCTGGTTTTACGTACGAACTGCTGAATCTTTATGGGGCACTGAAGGCCGCCAAATCAGGGTAAGAAGACATACTGAACATGTCCACTCTCTAGGAGACCTCAACGCCAGTTCAAGCGACAAACCCTTAATTACGCAAACATAGTTCTATCACCTCGAGAAAATTTGGTGTCTTTGCTGTTCTGGGATGTTACACGGCGTCGATTGGTAGTTACTTATCGACGTTTCGGGACAGTCTATCGGTCCCATCTTCAAGGGTACAGCAGTCCAAGAACGTGATTCAACTTTATCTCAAAGGTTTTATTTTGTCGGTTTCAGGCCCCTGTTTTCTGGTGTTTTATTAAATGACGTTGTTGTAAACATCGCGTCGCTAGTAGGTTGGTTACTGAGCGATAAATTGGAAGGCATACACAATGAAGCAGTTACGGTATAATTGAAGGCTGTGTACCATCATTTGCATACAGGGTTTGAGAAAAAACCTGAAAATTACTCAGGATATGCGTTTTTAAAGCCGAGATTTGGATTCAGGGCCTCACGATCTTAAAACAGAAATGTTACTCATTCCAAATCCCTGAGTCATTTCGCAATTGATTAATAATAATTCATAAATTTTTCTCTTCTGTATGAATGTGAACACATCAAAATAACATTTAATAATTTAAAATACAGAACAGAAAGGACTCAACTGTCACTTCACTCGCTATTTATTGATAGTATCAAGTGTAATAAGATGCAGTTCGTTTGTCAGTACGGCTTGGCCTTACCTCAGTTCTGGATGGTAGCTGGCACTGATTAAACAGTCAAGGGCAGCCGACATGTGTCGGCACTCCGTGATGAGCCCGGTTAATTTTACCCACATCAAACATAAATTATAATTGTAAGAAGCGTTACAAAATGCATCGTACAGGATCAGGTTCTTTAAATAACAATGCAAAACTAGAGAAAAGCGAAAAAATTTGGGTCGGAAAAACTCAAGGACACACATGGCTTAGGTTATAGGTAAAATAAGGGTAGTTCACCCTGGAACAGGCCATGAAGGTGAGTAAAAGTATAACTTTACTATTTACTTAACCTCGGCGCTAGATGGGGGGGGGGGTGGTGGTCAGCTTCACGCCCTGGCCGCTTTACCCCCAGGAAAGCTCCGGTACCCATTGTATAGGAGGATGAGTGGGCTCCAGGGCCGGTCTGAACGGGTGCGGAAAATCTCGCTGTCACCGGGATTCGATCCCCGGACCGTCCAGGCCGTAACAGGTCGCTATACCAACTGAGTTATCCCGGCCTCCATAAGGCTTAGGTTGCAGACTGATATTCCCGTTTCGTATTTGATAGATGCCGGGTTCCTTTCACAGCCTGGACAAAGCCTATTCAGACTGCCTCAATCACTCCGGAACAGTGGAGTTGCGGTGCCTCATGTTAGGTAGAAGCCGCTTCCTTCAATACCATTTCCAATTATTTGTACAGTTATCACATCACTAGTGGATGCTGTATGAAAAGGGTGACCAGATAGACCAGCTACATCATACATTAAGTTTCAACTTAGACTAGAGCTGTGTCTTAAATCACCAAGTCGAACGTACAGTAGCAACACTGCTCACTGCCAGAAAGAAAGCAGACTGCACCTGTTGTTATATTTTATATGCATTTTCCGCCAGCCGCGTTGTGGCCATCCTTGCTTTATTATCTGTCGTACCGACAGCGAAGTTACATAACCAGAAAGACACACAATGTACGTATGAGCGTAATATTGAGGCGCGATCTTCCAACCATTGTTGTAGTGGACAAGCAGGAAGTATTACATACTGTGAGTGTGTGTGTAGACTTGGGTATCCAGCTTGCAATGCGCATGCGTCTTATTGTCATCTGTGGCCTGACTCGCTCTACTATATTTTCCCACATTCCCTTAAATGGTAAGATATTCGAAAAAAAAATTACTGAACACAATGCCAGGGTAAAACCCGCAAAGATGAGACACGTCCCGCACTCCTCCAGATTGTTGTGTTGTGTTATGTATTGTTTGTTTTGTGTCGTTCTGTGTATAGTTTGTGTGTAAATGTGTACTGTACTACTGCCACCAGATGGCTACCCAACTGCAGTTAACTAATATATCACACAAAATGCGTGTTTTGATTTACTCTACAACTTTTCTCCGAAACATTTTTCATTCTAAGCAGAAATGAGCGAGATATGATGGTCTTCACGTAAAAGTACCCCTTATTCTTCTCCGATTTTAAAGAAACTTGAATTTTCTGGACAGATTTTCGAAAAATACTGAAATATTAAATTCATGAAAATCCGTCCAGTGAGATCTGATTTGTCTCATGCGGACGGACGGACGGACGGACAGACATGACGAAGCTAACAGTCGCTTTTCGCAATTTTGCGAAAGCGCCTAAAAATGAAACAAAAAGCGAGACGTAGGTGAGCATGAGATTGCAACATTAACCGCCATACAATGTAGTGTGATGTCAAGGTAACGGAATGGACTTAACTGGCTGCAGATACAGACCAGTGGCGGGCTCTTGTGAATATAGCAATAAACCCTCTTGGCTCATAAAAGTATGATCTTTTGAGCAGGTAAGAAATTATCACCGTCTCAACCAGGAGTTTTATTAAAATGAAAACGACAGAGTAGATTATAAATTTGTCGCTGTAAGAGGGAAAATAAGATAAAATTATTTCTGTTCACGCCATAAAAGCGTAGAAGGGGGCAGAGGAATAGCTCCACTCATTCTTAATCTCAGCACTATATGAAAGTGTGTTTTCATCCTTAAGCCTCTGCTGCTTTATCCTCGGGAAGGAAACCCGGTACCCATTGAATATTTGGCTGAGTGTACCCCAGAGCCGGTGTGGACAGATTAGGATTAAAAAAAAGTCTCTTCTCCTTGCAGGAATCGAACCCCAGACCATCCAGCCCGTATCTAGTAGCTAGATCGACAACACTGTATGTTTTTTTAACTACCAAGCCAACAAGGCTCTCGAATAAATGGTGGTATAGCACCACGCATTTTAACCTCGGCACTATATGGAGATGAATGGTCAGCTTCATGCTCCAGCCGCTTTGCTTTCCGTGGAAAGGGCCCCTGGTGTGCATTGAATTTAAGGTTGTGTCGGAAGGTGACGGTCTGAACCCTGTGGAGAAGGAAAAAAAATCTCGTGACTTTTCCAGGAATCGAAGGCGTACTGTTCGGTCGTTCGGCCCGTAGCGTAGTCATTACACCGACTAATAACGATAATAATGTGACAGTTGCTATGTTTATACAATTAACTGCACTTCTACTGCACTTGAACAAACCCAACAAAAATACCGAAGAAAGCCACGTGCAGAAACATTCAAGGCTGCATGATATCGCTTTGGGCAGTTCTCAACGCCACCGCACAGATGTAATTAAGAATGCAATGTCTTGCCGACAGTCCACACTACTGCCGCCTGTGATTCTGACTCTGCAAATGTTGCCTGCTGTGAGCTAACTTCTCTTGCGGTATGCCTTTCTAAAATCGCCGCCCTTGTAGCGAGCTTCTCTTCGATACGACGCCGAGATAGTAAGCTTTTGCCGAAACACCGCCCCACTGGTGAGCCTCTTTTGAAGTAACGCCCGTGTGGCGAGCCTCTTTTGAGGTACTGCTCTTACAGTGAGGCTCTTTCCCGCCCTTTTATGCGGCCTCTGCAATAAGCCTCTTCCGAAATACCACCTCGAGTGCGAGTTTCTTCTGAAGTACTGCTCGTACAGGGAGTCTCGAAATACTACCCACGTAGCGATTCTCTCCGTGAAGTATGACCCATTTGGTGAGCCTCTGTTTGAAGCATCAACCCCGCTTCAAAGAGCCGGCTCCTCTTTATGGCGCTGCTTGGACTCAGGCTTGTGACACCGTTCATAACTACAGACACCAGAGCAGTCTGGACACACCTTTATACGCAAGCAATGAAAACATTAACGATGTTACCTCTCCTATGTGAGCCATAAACAATTCGCCTACCTTAATTTTACTAGTGTCTGGTGAACAGAACAATGAAGACTCTAGTTCTGTTCAAAACAGCTAGCTGTTAAAGTAAGGGACCATTTATACAGACCAAGCTCCTTAAGTGAAACCCCTACTCTTCTAATTTTCTTCAGAAAAGAATGTCTTGCATCAGTTTTATTTGCACCTAACAAGTAGGAATTATAAGGAAGCTGCAGGAAATCTTTTAACGAGGAGGTTCATATTTTGTGGTCATTACCATCACTATGAACAGGGGAACACAAATTTTCCAAAAATATAGGAGTCACCTCAAAGTCTAGGCGCCAGAGGGGTAATATGAAGCGACTACTACACTAAGGATCAACAAATATTACGCCCAACAATTCAAAATTCAGTTGAACGGGCGATTTGGCGCCCAGAGTTTTTGCATCCCTGAATACTGAGGTATATAAATCAAAGACGATAAGGTATGGCTGTCATGTAACACTCGTGGGAACACAAATGCATGCTAAGTTTTGGTAAGGAAACAAAAGAAGAGAGACAACTTCCAAAGGTGCTGTCATGAATGGGGAATACTTAGGGTACGGACGGGGAGGGGGTGGGGGTGTGGATTGGACCAATAGCAGAAATCTTAAGAAAATAATAATGAATAACCACGTTCCTACAACGTGGGGTATTTTTTTGAGTACCTAGAAAAAGGTTAGCTTCTGAAGGACTTTGTTCAGTGCCGTTAAATATAGTATACTCTAAGACGAATACAGGCAATGAACCCCGAGCTGTCGTTTATACTACATAAACACCATTACAGAAACAAGTCTCGGGTCTCAACGGCTCAACTCTTGTATGTTGTTACATCAGCGTGTCTCAAAAATTCGACATGCAGGACGACTTCAGGACCTGGCATTTTTCCTACAGAGCGGAGTGTACTTGAGCTACACTTCCTGTTTTACCCCAGCGTCCTTATCCACTTGTCCCATTAATGGCCTGCAGTACAATCCTAACGGCATTCCTCTGCATGTGTCACGGACGTGACAGCGGGGTCTTAATGGCCGCTCGACGTCCTACACACTAGACGCAGTCTTATTCCAATCCTTAACCACGCACTGCACTGCTGAAACTAATATCACGCCCCTGTGCGTAATCCGTGTTGTCAGACCTCCCAGGCTTGGCGTATACCATCGCTTCGTATAAACCTGCTGTCTCCATCTTCAGGACCGTTTTATTAAAATAAACTGGCTACAAACCTCATGTCAGGGTAATAAAAGGTATCGCCCCATACATGTCAAGAAGGCCTGTGGGGATGGGGGTTGGGGGAGGATTAGATATGTTACTATCTGCTTATCAACCCTGTCGCTAGATGCAGCCATTGTCACTAAACGGCCGCTTTACCTCCGGCAGGGTGCCCAGGTATGCATTAGGGTAGAGGCTGAGTGGGCCTCAGGGCTGGTCTCGAAGTGTCTAGAGATAGGAAAGCCACTTCAGACCCGGATTCGAACCGCGGTCCGTCTAGCCCGTAGCCTAGCCGCCATACCGACTGTGCTTCCCGTTCTCCCCCTCAACACATGTCACGAAGGTAAAGGTAAAGATGTCCCTGTGTTTATCGTAAACCATCACACCAATAAATGTGTGGGGAGTGGGGGTACTTAATTCTGGCAAGAAATGATCAGTTTGAAGATCCGGCCGCTTTGAGACTCTCAAAACACTATCCGGTTTGCATTAGATAGAAAGCTGGGTTGGTAACGACCGGGTCTCCATGTTGAAAATAAAAAAGGGGTTTCTCCAGTCGCAATGGAGCACCGATTCCTCGGTCGTCTGGTTGATAGCCTGGTCACATTCGATAATGGGTCGATTGACTGCCAGCCGAGATGATCGTGGAAGACAGTTTGCGCCTAATAAGTAGGTTTCTGTCCGCAGATCTTGAGTTTGATTGTGGGTGTGATTTCATGTGAAGTTCGCAGTGGACGAAGTGACCCTGAAGCAGATATTTCTGCACGCTTATTCGGTTTTCAACCCCGCTAATCACTATTCCGCCATTGTTCCACACTCAACTATAGCCCAGACCAGGCTGCACATTTCACATTTTCGGTCGTCAAGATGGGGAGGGGGGGGGTTCATCTGTGTCCTGGCACTTGGCAGGTTACGGAACAAGTACGTAAGGGTTGGGTTTGAAACATAAGAAGAAGATACTTGAACAGGCTACGAAGGCCCGGAGGGGGAGTAGAGTTACAGCTCTACTCTTTCTTTAACATCTGCACTGTATGGGGTGGGGACACGCGTTGGCGCAGTTGGTTGAGGCACTGCGCTACAAGCCGGAAGGTCGCGGGTTCGATTCCCGATGGTGTCAATGGAATTTTTCATAGACATAATCCTTCCGCCCGCAGCATGGCCCTGGAGTTGACTCAGCCTCTAACGGAAATGAGTACCAAGAATATTTCCTGGGGGTAAAGGCGACCGGTGCGTGGGCTGACAACCTTGCCACCTTCATATGCCGATTGTCTTGAAATATAGGAGCCTCAACCTCCTGGGACCCTCAGGGCTTGTCCAGGCTTGTCATGGGCTTGCTTTGCTTTACTAGATGGGGTGGGTGTTCAACGCCACGCCCCGGCCGCTTTACCCCAGGAAAGAGACCCGGTACCCATTGTATAGGAGGCTGGGTGGGCACCAGGGTCGGTCTGGAAGGGTGCGGGAAATCTCGCCCCCACCGGGATTTGATCGCCGGACCGTCCAGCCCGTAGCGAGTCGTTGTACCGACTGAGCTATCCCGGCCCACTGAAGATAATGTACAGCTGATAGTTTAGCAACTGTATTTCGCACACAAGTTGCATCACGTTAGTCGGATTTCCTCTGTACCGTCTCAACTGTTTAGCGTACAGACACTAATTACACTTGAAGGCTGTGTGGTTCGGTCGCACATCCATGTTTGCTTTATATACACTTCCGGTTTGTCTTCAAAATTTTAGTAATGCGCCTTTCCCTTTCCTAAACGTTTGACCTTCTGTAACATTTGTAAGTAAAATTGACAGGTACCATGTAAGGGGAACTTCAAGGAAGCAGCGCATTCCAGCGCATTAAGCTTTCGGCAGCCCTAAGTTTAACCAATCCTACCTCACAGCGACGTCTCCGTTATGAAGAGCAACTATCAATTGATGTTAGAGAAGCAATCGTTGTTTATTGTAAGAAAGGAACACTGACATGGACAAAATGCATAGACTGCGACTCTTAAGACACTGGCACAAATAGTGCTTACTGTGGTTTAAAATTTTGGTGTATAACGTTACAAATTAAAAGCACTAGGCCTATTTTGTGTTGGGGATTCGAAGAAAGAATATGACTCAAATTCAGAGATGAAATATGGGATTTGAAGTTCTACCGGCATGTGAATCTGTGCAGTTTTTGTAAAACGGTACCAATATTTCTGTGGAACCTGCTGACTTCAGCTTCTGAGTACTAAACGCGAAAAAATAAATATGGGAATGAAAATTCAAAACTCATCCGGAAACAATCACGCCACACGCTTCATTAACCGCGGTCGGCATACGTATTGGAAAGAGTATGGAGGAAAAATCACTCAATATCTTTCCGTGTACTTTATTATGTCCGCGATCTGAAACAAGTCGAATTACCTTGCAACAGCTGTAGCAACGGATTTCAAAATATTGTGAGACATCAGTTAAAGAGGACACTGGCAAAGAAAAACAACAGCAGAAGAAACTGACACTCCTAAGCACATATTCCACTGTGACTTGACCAAATACCTGGAGCGACGCCGACTTCGCGTGTAATTCACCGCAAATGACTTTAGGAAAAGGACCTTATGTAGCTCAACTTGTCACGGGACAGTCTATATAACTTATCAGATCAGCAAATTACAGTCGCAAGGAGGGCAGTCATGATAGCATTCTGTCTGTGCACGCACAATGTATGCCTAAACACGGCACTAACACGATTCTGACATTAAGTGTGGTGTCAGCCGTCCATCGTACGTTATCTTTGAGGTAGCTGTAAAACCTGGCTGTTGTGGCTACGCTGTATGTCAGTCACTTCCTGAACACCGTCAATTACGCATCCTACATCCCTACCACACTGGAAAGCTGTCTGAAGGCAAAATCTTAGAGTAAAATGTGTTTAAAATGTATTAATTTATTATAACAACTAACTAATAAACGAAAACATTGATCCGAAATGCACGGAAAATACAACTTTAAAATGCGTAAAAATATTTGTTGGTGGGTGAGCCATCGGATATTGATGTCGATTGTTACATTGTTACTTCATCACCACAAACTGACGTAGGTTGTTACGTCATCATCAGTTACTGATGTACTTGTTACGTCATCACGTGCTGAAGTACTTGTTACGTTGTCATCACATACTGATATAGTCTGTCACGTCATCATCACATACTGATGTAGTTTGTTACGTCTTCATCACATACTGATGTACTTGTTACGTCATCACGTGCTGAAGTACTTGTTACGTTGTCATCACATACTGATATAGTCTGTCACGTCATCATCACATACTGATGTAGTTTGTTACGTCATCAT
>Ga0123354_10001380_pt1 | contig 29302 bp, 30 predicted proteins | sample TergutLab28metaG_2_FD_97872 | JGI IMG/M metagenome (GOLD analysis project Ga0123354, IMG submission 97872) | Labiotermes labralis P4 segment gut microbial communities from Petit-Saut dam, French Guiana - Lab288 P4 | ecosystem: Host-associated > Arthropoda: Insects > Digestive system > Gut ... | reverse complement strand
TTTATCAAGAACGAAAAAGTCCGAAGAACTGAACATGAGTAACCCCCAATGAGGCAAACACCCAAATGCAGACAAAATGCAGAATGGTGGACAAGAATAGGACAAAATTCGGACATATAAGCAAATATGAGGTTTTTTTTCTTTATTTTTGTCCAGAGGAACGGACAATAATTGGTCAAAAGAGGACAAAGTTTGTAACCTAATTCGTACCCCCTTTAAAATCTGGACAAAAAAACGGTAAAATTCTCTGCATTGTCCATTTACTGTCCAAAATTGTCCACCCTTGCATAAAACTCAAAAGAGATTAATAAACTAATTTTGTAATTTAAAATTTTGAGTTATGCGAAGCACATTTAAGGTACTCTTTTACCTGAAAAGAGACAAGCAAAAAGCCAACGGAATGATTCCGCTTTATTGCCGGATAACCGTTGATGGTAAAGAAGCACGTTTCGGTATGAAATGTGATGTAAACCCTAAATATTGGGATGTAGAAGCGGGTAAAGCAACAGGCAGAACGGCGGATGCCTTAAAAACAAATACCCATGTGGAAAACACAATAGCATCTATATACAAGGTATATAATGAACTGTTGCACCGCGACAATTATGTGACAGCCGAGAAAATCAAAAATGTTATTCTGGGATTGGAAGCCAAAAAGCAAACCGTTTTGGAATTATTCGATTCTCACAATAAAGAAAGGAACGAGTTGATAGGAATCAAAGTAAGTAAATCTACCTGTCAAAAATATAATATCACACGGAAACTTGTCGCCGAATTTATCCTTCACAGGTACAATTTGCAAGACATTCCAATAAAGGAAGTAAACCTTCAGTTCATTACAGATTTTGAATCTTATTTGTTTTCTCAATACAATTATTCGAATAATAATGTTGTTACATTACTTAAAAAATTCAGGCATATCATCGAAGTAGCTTTGAATAAAGGATTTATTACCAGAAATCCTTTTATGGAACACAAATTTCACTGGGAAAAAGTTGACCGGGGTTATTTGACACAAGCTGAATTGGAGACGCTGATAGATTTTAAATTTGAAGAAACTCGATTTGAAAAAGTCAGGGATATTTTTATTTTCTGTGCATTCACAGGATTGGCATACACAGATGTTAGACATCTGACATACAGTCAAATTCAATCGTCCATCGAGGGTAATATGTGGATAAGAGGTAAACGCAAAAAAACAGGTACGGAATACAATATTCCAATTTTGAATATACCAAAAATGATTATTGAAAAATATAAGGGAAAAGCAGGGAATGATTTGGTATTGCCTATTTCTCCATGCAGTTATTACAATTATTTATTGAAGAAAACGGCGCAGTTGTGTGGGATTAATAAAAATTTGTCCTCGCATGTCGCGAGGCACACATTCGCTACCCTTACCCTGACCAAAGGCGTATCCATTGAAAGCGTAAGTGAAATGCTTGGACATACCAATATTAATACAACACAGATTTATGCAAAAGTAACAAATGCAAAAATAAGCAATGAGATGCACGCATTTGCAGGACAGATAAAAAAAATGGATTTTAAAATGAAAGAGACAACAGGTCAAAAAGAGGTTATGATAAAAGACATATTGAAAGACATGAAAATTTCTACCGGTAAAACATCGGACATAATTTGGGAAACTCTTACGACGAAAGTATGGGACAAACTGTCAAATGTTGATAAACAGGTATTTATCAATGATATTACAAATATTCAAAACCAACCGCGTACAATAAAAGATTTTTATGTATCTTTGATAGATTATTTTCTTGACAGTATGACAAATACGAATGATAATTCGACAATAGAGGAAAATGAATTTCCTGCGCAAGAAATGAAAATGATTGTCTAACTTATTAAACTAAAAAAATGGAAACGGGATATATTAGAATTATAGATGAAGACGGCAAAAGACCGTCAGTAGAAGCTGAATTTGTAAATAATACTTTATGGGTAAACAAGTTACAGATTGGAAAACTTTTTAATTGTGTTCCTCAAAAAATAACAATGAATCTTATAAGTATTTTTAAAAACGGTCTTCTTCATGAAACAGAGGTAACCTATCTTCGCAGATACATTTACAAAGAAATCGAATGCCAGCGTATGTATTACAATATGGATGTTCTTATCTTTTTGAGTTATCGCATTGGAACTCGCGAGGCTAAAATTTTCCGCGAGTTTATAAATGATTCTTTTCGTGAACATATAAGAAATAAAAATAAGCCGCAGAAAAGTAAAATAATCTGGATAGCTCCGCCGTGCATGAATTAGTTCAATTTTCATAGCCCGATCGTAAGAAAATCGGGCTTAATTATGCAGCAGGATGTATTATGGATGCATCTTTGGAGTTTTTTTTAAGAAAATCATTTGTAACAGGGTAAGCATCCATCAAATCCGAATTAAAAGGACGCAAGAAATCGGCAATTCCGGGTAGTTTCAAATACATATCAAGCCATTCGTCCTCTCTTTCATGGCTTATTATCAGGGGCATACGAAAAGGATTTTTACCGCCGTTATGGATTTTAGCGCATAATTCATTTGCCGGAACTGTTATTACTGAAAACGTTTGTATCAATTCTCCGGTATAAGGATTTTGCCAAACATCATATATCCCGCCTAATGAAAATATTTCTTCATCACTCAAAAACAGGTAATAAGGAATAGCTTCTTTTCCTTCGTGATGAAACTCAAAATAACCTGTGGAAGGAACGAGGCAACGTTTTGTTTTTATAACGTTACGAAAGGACGGCAGGGAAAAAACCGTTTCCGATCGGGCATTCAATGTCATTTTCCTTATTTTATTGGCTTCCGCTTCTGTTTTCGTCCAACTCGGAATAAGTCCCCATTTAGCAACCTGAATTTCAGAATCGGGCGTTATAATGGCGCAATCGGGATTGGCAAAAGCCGTAATCTTATATTGCTCGTCAATAATTTCCTGCACCATTTCGATTATATCCGAACGTCTGCCGTACCGTTTTGCCAAGTCCAACGCTCTTTTACTCTGTGAATTATAGAAACACATTTTTTCTTTTATTCAATTATTCAGTTATTTAAAACGCCAAAGGAAAATCAGACATTCGTGTCGTATAACACGGTGAAAGCCGTTCCTGCTTTATTTTCCACGCCTTTCCATCGCCCATAACGGCAAATTTTAATGTATTGCGTCCGTATTTATTATTTACATTATCCAGAACATACATCAAACTTTTGTCCTTTTCACGATTTACATTATCGAATAAATTTGCCTGTACTGCATTTTGGCTGCATATATCCATCGCCATTACGCCCGCTTTTTTATACTGATAATTCGGCTTGTATATGCACCTCAAACCTTGCAGTGCATATTTGATAATCTCGGCTGTCGAATTTGTTGCAACAGGCAAATTCATTACGATATGACGGCTGTACTGTGCCAAATCTTCGCGGAAAGGATTGGTATGGACAAAAATTAAAAAACTTTTGGCATCCGATTTTTGAGTTCGCAATTTTGCGGCAACCATAGATGTATATGTTGATACGGCTTCGGCTAACGTATTATAATCGGAAACCATTTTACCGAAGCTTCGTGAAACCATAATACTTTGTTTGTCGGGCTGCACCGTTTCCATTTGTATGCACGGCTCTCCCAGAAGTTCAAGCCAAGTCCGTTCGCCTATGACCGTCATATTTTTTCGTACCCACGCACGAGACATTTGAGTAAAGTCGTATGCTGTTTTCATACCCATTGCTTCAAGCCGTTTCGTATGTTGCCGCCCGATGCCCCATACATCCCCAATAGCAAACTTTTTCAAAGCGGCTATTCGTTTATCTTCTGAATCAATTAAACAAACACTTTCGTAACCCGGATATTTTTTTGCATACTTGTTTGCGACTTTGGCGAGCGTTTTTGTCGGCGCAACGCCAACGGACACAGGTATTCCTGTACCTTTTTTGATTGTTTGGGCTATGGTTGTACAATATTTTTTCAGGTCATATTTTTCAAATCCGCTGAAATTACAGAACGATTCATCTATCTTATCAAAAGCTTTTGATTCCATGTTTTATCAAAAGCCAAATATAATCAAAAGCCAAATAATATTGTCAATGTAAATACTTAAACTACAATTTAGCTTTTGATAATCATGTGTATATAATAATATTGATAAGTTCGATTTTTCTGTATTTTCGCCTTAAATTTTAAACAAATAAATTTATGGAACAAAACATTTATGTATTACAGGAAACTTTGGAAGAATATATTAAGGATAATATATTCTCGAATAATTTAATGAAGGTATCTTCTCAACAGTTCAAACGACTTTTGGATTTTATGGATGCTAATTCAATCTATTCATATTCTAAAGAAGTAGGAGAGAAATATCTGTCCTATAGAGCTTTGCCTGGTAACAACAGGAGAAAAAAAACGGCTTCTCATAACTCTGAGCGTCGTTATATAACATTACTGAACGGTATGCTTACTAATCAGTGGATAAAGAAAATTTCCAAGAAAGACTACAATATACCATTTCCTGGTAGTTTTGGGGAATACATTATGGGCTTTCTAAACAAATATGTAGAAGCAAGACGTCTCAATGTAAAAACGAGGAATAACTACTATACTTCTCTTTTTAAATTTTGCGAGCGAATGCAATTTGACGAAGTAATATCACTTTCAAGTATAACAGCCGAAAGAGTTCTTGATTTTGTAGCTTCCGTTCAAAATTGTAAAGACCATGTGGCGGCAATTATGAGAGCTTTGTTAAAACAAATGTATAATGAAGGAATAATAGATTTCCGAACCGCCTCTATTCTTGATGAGTTAAAAACACGATCGATAGAAAAACTCCCTTCTTATTATACTCCGATGGAAATTATGGGTGTAGAAGCATGCATTGACAGAAAATATCCCATGGGAAAACGTGACTATGCCATGATTTTATTGGCAACACGATTGGGATTGCGTTCTTCAGATATTCGATTACTACAATTTCCAAATATAGATTGGGACAATAATCTGATTTATCTGGAACAATTTAAAACGAAGAAAACAATAGAATTACCTTTACTTACGGATGTAGGTGAAGCGATAATAGATTATATTCAGCATGGACGCCCCAAATCAAATTCCAAGTATATTTTTTTGAGAGCAGGTTCTCCTTATGAGCCATTGTCAAGTGGAGGATTATATGAGATAATCAATAAATATTTTAGGAAATCAAATGTAAAATGGGCAAAAAGACGTCATGGAGTACATTGCTTGCGACACAGCCTTGCAACCAATATGTTAAAGAATGGTAGTCCCATAACCATTATATCTGATACTCTGGGACATGTCAATTCGAATACAACAATGAAATACATCCATTTAAATGTTGACGGATTGCTTCAGTGCACGTTGGATGTACCAGCCGTAGATGAAGATTTTTATTTACAGAAAGGAGAGGGCGTATATGAATGACTATTATACTTATAACAGCAAGTTTGCTCCATACATTGAGGGACTTCTAAAAGAGAAAGAACAGAAGGGGCAACTAAAAAGCACAATGTTCAAGTGTTTTATGCTGGAGTTTGACCGATTCTTTCTGGAATACGAAATAGAGGATATACATATAAAAAGAGATACAATAATTCTATGGAGATCTACCCGTATTAATGATAATGAACGAAATCTGTACCATAAATACGTTGCATGGGTTCATCTATGCAAGTACTTGTGTAGCCTTGGTATTGAATGTTATATACCGAGAACTCCTAAGCAGGGACGTCAAAATGATTATATTCCTTACATATTTACGCATGATGAGATTCAAACTATTTTTTCTATATGTGATAAAATGAGGGCAATTGCAAATTATAATACTTCTCCTCTTTTTGTCATGCCTGCTTTATGCAGATTGCTTTACAGCACAGGAATAAGAATCGGAGAGGCATTAGCTATCAAAAATGAAGATGTTGATTTTGAAAACTGTGTCATATATATAAATAAATCGAAGAATGGACAACAACGGTTAGCTGTAATCAACAATTCCCTGTTGCCGGTTCTTAAACAATATAAAGATTTTAGGAAACAAATACCATTAAAAGATATTGGTTTGCCTAAGTGCCACTTCTTTGTAACACAACTTGGCAAACCTTGTCGTTATGGGAATATTAACATGTGGTTTCATCGGGTATTATATTTTAGTGGGATTCCGAAACAGGCATGTCCTAATTCGCCAAGGATACACGACTTGAGACATACAGCAGCGGTACACGCAATGGAAAAACTGGTTAAGAATGGTACGGACATTTATTGTGCACTGCCTTTAATATCAGCCTTTCTGGGACATAAAAATGTAAGTTCAACAGAAACTTATGTACGATTAACGTGTGAAATGTTTCCCGATTTAATTAATATGGAAGGCGTAACATCTTATGTCTTTCCTCAAGTTCAATATGCTAAAATAGAAGATATATATGACGGATTTTGCTAAATATTTAGAAAATTTCTTCATCAAATATTTGATTGGAGAATATGGCTCGTCAAGACATACGATACGGGCTTATAGGGATAGTTTTACTTTATTGCTTACATTTATGAAGCAAGTAAAACACATAGATGCAGATAAGTTGGAACTGAAGCATTTAAATAGAAACATTATTCTGGAATTTCTATTATGGTTGGAACAGGAGCATAGCAATAGTATATCTACCCGAAATCAAAGGTATGCTGCTATCCGGTCTTTCTTCAAGTACTTACAATATGAAGACCCGATACGAATAGGGGAATGGCAAAATATTCGTTCTATTAAACTGAAAATTCCAGTCAATAAAACTATTGATTATTTATCGATAGATGCAATAAAATTGCTGTTGAAACAGATTCCAAACAATACCAGAAGTTCAAAACGAGATTTAGCGATGCTTGCTTTATTGTATGACAGTGGGGCGCGTGTACAGGAATTAATAGATTTGACACCCTCTTGCATAAGATTTGAAGTTCCCTATGACTACAAGTTTGATGACTTGTCAATAATTGCCTACAATACCTTGCTTCACAATTTTGACAAGTACCAAGTAAAGCCGCGGTTTTATGTGATAAACTTCGACAATCCGCGCAAGTCGCACCGCTGCAATCCCATTGCGCCGGAGTTCATGACGGATATTTCGGACGCATACGAATCAGCTTATACCATAATGCTTAATCTTAACCGCACTTGGATTCAAAAGCAGGGCGACTTCTTTGTGGAATCGCCGATAATCCTTTTGGCAGCTATAATTTGGTACCTTAAAATCTACGATGGCGGAAAATACTGTACCTTTCCTCATGCCATTGAATTTCTGAATAGAAAATATGCCGATATTTTTCCGATACTCACTTCTTATCCACAGTTGGAGAACTATTTAAGTCCCTTTATGGACGCTTGGGAAGGGGGAGCCGCCGACCAGCTTCAAGGACAAATTGCATCTGCTAAAATCCCCCTGTCCAGAATGATAAGCCCGCAGCTCTATTGGGTAATGACCGGCAATGACTTTACGCTCGACATCAACAATCCCAAAGAGCCGAAAATCCTGTGCGTGGGAAACAATCCCGACCGTCAAAATATCTATTCGGCAGCTTTGGGATTATACAACAGCCGTATTGTTAAGTTAATCAACAAGAAAGGGCAACTCAAATCATCGGTTATCATTGACGAATTGCCAACAATCTATTTTCGCGGGCTTGACAATCTGATTGCTACCGCCCGAAGCAACAAAGTTGCCGTTTGTCTGGGCTTTCAGGACTTTTCGCAGTTGAAGCGGGATTATGGCGACAAGGAAGCAGCGGTAGTAATAAACACGGTGGGAAACATCTTTTCAGGTCAAGTGGTCGGCGAATCTGCTAAAAATCTTTCAGAGCGTTTTGGAAAAATATTACAGAAACGGCAGTCCATATCAATTAACCGACAAGACACATCTACTTCGATTTCTACGCAGTTGGATTCGTTGATTCCCGCAAGTAAAATTTCCAATCTCACGCAAGGAATGTTTGTGGGTTCAGTGTCCGACAATTTCGGCGAACGCATCAAACAAAAGATTTTTCATGCCGAAATTATGGTTGATAATGACCGGGTTGCAGCCGAAACAAAAGCGTTTCAACTCATTCCGGTCATTGCCGATTTTATGGATGAATCAGGAAAAGACATCATGCAGCAGGTTATTGAAGACAATTACAATCAAATAAAGGCTGATGTGAAGGAGATAGTCGTTTTAGAGTTAAAGAGAATCAGTGATGATCCGGAATTGCAGCATTTGATTAAAAAACAATGACTGTGACTATGAATAATATCCTATAAATTAATGAGTTCCACAAATCGGTCGATCACACTCGCACCGGTTGAAGGCTCTTCTAAATGCAGCATCTTTTGTTGATATAGAAAAAGGAAGAGAAATAACACTTTCAATGCGATAAGTAATTTTTTTTCCATAACATTCCGGACATAAAACTACTGCATTATCCAAGCCATTGCCGCCGTCACGTTTTTTATGATAAACTTCCAAATTAGTTCTTTTATTACATCTTGCCATGACTATTTTAATTCTTTTTCCTGTTCTTACAGCTTTGCAGGTCTTGCTTTTTTATAATATTTTATTGATCTTTATTATTTAAATAACATTTCAAAATCACCGGATTATCATTCTCTTTGACTTTCACCAAACGATTTGCATTTTCTTCAGTCAAAATTCCTAAATCAAGAATCTTTTGAGCGTCTTCTGCTTTCACGGAACAATACAAAATTTCATCAGTTAATAATATTGTTTTATATGCTAAAATACCGGCATCTACCGTTTGTATTGCTTTTGTTGCTTTATCATAGACTGAAAAAAAGTATTTTATGTCTTTATCCCCTTCAATGCAGCTAAAAAACCAATATGATTTACTGTTTTGAAACATGTCAATTAAATAAGAAAATTTTCTATCAGATGAATGAATGATGCTGTCAAAATTATCTTCGTTTAATGTATTCTCCCCATAATCAACTGTTAAAAAAGGTTCTACGGAAAGGCTGTCGGGATGTATTTCATAAATGGTATTGGTAAGAAACGGAGACAGGAAAAAAAAGCGCCCTGCATACGTTGAAAAAGGAGAGTTTCGAAATCCCCAATAGAGCTTACGATGGAAGTTTACAGTCTTGACAAGGCTATCTCCCGATATGGAATAAAAATAAATATCGTCACCCGAATCTTCCTGACTTATTACATAACCTGCATGAAATACATATATATCTTTGTCTAAAGGGATTAAAGCAGGTGCGAATGCATCAAGACTGTCTAAATTAATTTTTTCTTTTCGTATGTATTTCAATGTTTTATGATTATACATGGAAATTTTACTATTAAAAAAATACATATACGTGGAATCAAAAGGATTAAATACAAAGTTACCTCCTATTCTTCCATGACCAATAATGTAGTCTCTGTAGAGGATCTTTTCTATATTTTTTAATGGAGATTTGCGAATAAAATTTCCTACACTGTCAAAAGAAAATAACGACAACTCAAATCTATCAAGTAAAACATACCTGTTTATGTTTTCTTCATTAACAATGACTTTTTGAGGAGAACACATAAAAGATTTCATTGTAGTCTGCAAAGGGATTATTTCTATATGTGAAAATAAATCTTTGAAACTAAATCTCGTAGAAATAGTATCCAAATCAATATGAATGGTATCTGCATAGTTTGATTTTGTTACTTCCAAAACAGTATCATTTTTATCCGGCTTACCTTTACAGGAAACAAAGAGAAAAATACAGAAAACGAGAAAGATATTAATGAAAGGTATTCGCATATTCAACAAAAGCATGAGCTAATAAGTTAAAATGTCCGGAAATAAAAGCATCATTCGAGCATAATCCGTTTTTAGAACTGATAATTGTTCCTTGCGGAGAATAATAATCAATTTCGGAAATGCCAATTGTGTATAAAGGCATATTACTATTTTTTGCAAATTCTCCATCAGTTCCGGTGTTTGTCCTATTTCCCGTTGGAAATTGAGATCAAAAAATAGCATTGTTACCCACTTTTTTCCAATAAATCATCTCTTCCGGATGTGAATGAATAGATCCAACTATGATTTTTCCGTTTAAAGTTTTTGGTTTTATCCACGTTGAAAGTACTAAATCCATATTATGAGAATGTGATGTTGCAGTATCTTCCCACCTATTTCCTCTTGAATATTCTAATTTTGCTTCTTCAGGAGAAAAAAGCATATAAAAAACGACCTCTTTGGGTATTTTTACTTTAGATGGATCCGTATTATAATTTGAATACAAACGTTCTATCAAGCGAATAACTTCATCTACCTGTTCCCTCCCATGAAAAGAAATAAGTCTGCTATCTTTTGTAAAAAGACCTGATATATCTTCAGACGGTCTGATACTTCTAATATAATTATCTATCATGCCATTTCTCATTTTCCCACTTGAATGTTCATGACTTATTTTCCATGCAACAATTTGATTAAAAACCTCTCTTTTTATTACATAAAGTAATTCTATTTGAGATTGTCGTGCAGTAATACTCATCGGCAACCCCAAACTGTTGTAAAGTAATCTTCCCGTTTCATCAAAAAAAACTTTCATAATATTATTTTTATTTCATTAATAATTCAACAAGCAGCAACTCCTTTTATTCGGAATCCGGAAAGCCAGTTGCAATTTCACTCCAATGGACATGGGAAGTATTCTTCCTGTAAAACTATCCGGGTAACCGTTTTGATTATATCTTGACTGCAAAATACTTATGTTGGGTAAAGTGGCAGGGTTATCCGCCGAATATTGCAGGAATGGATTGTATTGATTATTTTTGTAAATATCAGAGAGGGAATAATCGAGATATACTCCGGTATAAAGAGAAAAATTATCGGAAATCATCCATTTCATGCCGACTTCAACCGAAAGTATGTAAAGCGGATAATTGAATTGTAATTTACCTTTGGACCCTCTGTTCGGAAATGTACCCAATCCCTGACTTGCAGGACTTTCCAGCAATGCGTCATATTGCGGATAATAAGCCGAAGTCTGATAGGAAGCGCTTGAGGACTGGTAATTCGCATCAACAGGGAATCCTATCTTTCCTCCCAGTTTGAAATAAGTCAAATGTTCATCGTCCAACAGTTGCCACTGATATTGGAAAAACAAAGGGATTTGAATTGCAAACAGATTTTGTTTTTCAGTGTATCCATTCACCGTATAGCGAAACTCAAAGTTTTCTTCACCATCAAATGCAGTATATTTATCCGAGAACTGTCCGACTTTCATTTGCGAGTTATACATTCCGACTTCTGCACCCGTTCCGATTCCTATATTGTTGTTAAAAAAATAGGTATAATTTAAGCCCGCAAAACCGCCGTATCCCGGAGTCTGTTTTCCTCCCTCTACGCTGTGTAGCCAATAATACAGCGGTGCATAGCCACCTCCGACTGAAACTGCAACTTCATTTTTTTCCTGATATTGTGCATGGCAGGGCATAAACGTTGCTGCCATAACAATAAAAAAGATTTGTTTAATGAAGATATTTATTATATTTCGTTTCATATTTTCCATTCTTATTCGTTAATAAACTTTTATCCGGAATACGTTCTTTTTATTGCCGTAAACAACTTTTACAAGATAAACGCCCGGCGTATCCGGCGCAGGAATCGTCAAAACATTTTGGTCTGTCTGAATCGCTTTTTCAACATGTCCCAAAACGTCTATAATTTGTATGGTACCGGAACCTGCCGATTCGCTTTCAACATGGAGGGTTGTTCCTTTAAGAACGGGATTTGGATATGCCTTTGCTGTAATTGCTGTTTGTACCGGCGTAAATGGACAGGTAAAAACAGTATCGCCGTTGACTTTTAACATTCTTACAAAGTATTCGGCTGTAAAATCCAGCAAGCCACCCGTATCATCTTCAGAACTGTAATACTGACCGGTAGCGTTTTTAATTGCTATGCCATTTCGATACCATTGATAACCTGTTGAATCGTATTCCTGCGAGTAATTATTAACAAGCAACACCTTATTCCATTTTTGAATGATAATTCCACTTGGATCCGAGCATTGTCCAACAGTAACTTGAATTGAATACTGTGATTGTGCGCCGCGTGCATCTGTCAGCGTAAAATCCAAAGTTGCATTGCCAACCGATTTGGGTTGTATCGTGAAAACCGTTTTACCATCCGTTGTTATTTCTACCACATTAGGTTCCTGACAGCTGATTTCAAAAGTAAAAGCATCGCCTTCCGGATCAGAGAAGAAATCGCTGATATTGAATTTTTTACTGTTATCGAGAAAAGAGAAAACAATCGGACTTCCATCTCCAATATAAGCTGGCGGTTGATTTTTCAATATTACATGCAACGGAATAAGCAGTTCGCTTACAGAACCAATGGTATCCTGCGCTTCCAAGCTTAGCGTATAATCTCCGGCATCACCCACTTGTGGCTCAATATGCAGTGTAATTACCGAATCCGTAAAAGTAGAACTTACAAAAGAAAGCGTATCAATTAATTTGATTACAAAAGGCGCATTTTCAGGACTGTATGCTTCTATCTGAACATCTGTGCTTTGCGTTTCTTCTATGTCTATTCCGGCAGGCGGATTGATGAATACCGGAGACTGATTAGACAGTACATGTATTGTTATTGTCAATAGCCGTGACATGTTCGATGAATCTGTTGCCGAATATATGACTGTATAATCGCCCGCATAACCTTTTTGAGGTGAAATATCCAATGTCAATATGGAATCGTTAACGGCAAACTGAACAAATTTAGCGCCCATTACCGGCGCTATGGTAAACGGATCCCCTTCCAAATCTTTCACTGTAATGTTGATTTCAGCCGTAGCGTCTTCTTTAACGGAAATATCTGTTGGTGCATTGATAAAATAGGGCGCTTCGTTCAACCTTAATTCGACAGGCATACGCACTTCGGGATTTATAGAATCGTTAGAACGAATAACAATATCGGCATGTTGCGAACCCAAGTTGGCAATAAGTCCGTTTAATTGTAGTTGAATAAATGTACTGTCATTTACATTAACTGTATCTGAAGCATTTTCAATGATGCTCAACCATCCGATATTATTGGGAGAATTTTCGGCGGCATACATCAGCCATGCCCCGTTTGCATAGCCTTCTGTCTGTTGCAAGTCAACAAATTGGTTGTTTATATTTACCCAATATCTTCCCGCTACTGTTGCTATTGAATCGTTCACGGCACAGCCTTGTGGTCGCTTTATATCGCCCGGATAGGTAAATATCACATAAAATTTTTCATCCGGATAGAGCGCTATTTCCTTATTTAAATGAATGTTATATAAATGACCGTTGATTTCGTTTTTAGCGGTTTTATATTGAACGGAGCCTTGACTTACGACAACTGCATCATTAATTGAATTGCCACCGGCGCGTATTTCTACTTGAATTGTGCCTGTCGTATCATTTTCAGAAATAAACCATGTTCCTACATCTGAAAGATTGAATCCGTTTTCTCCGGCTGTATATCGTGTGGCAACCGTTACTTGGGAATTATCCGGATTACCGTAGGCATTACTCAGAAAAGCTGTATCAACGTATTGAAACAGGGTATCATACTGTAAATTTCCCGCTACTGTCATCAAAAGAGAATCTTGTATAACGATTGTATTTTGCGTCCGTTGGTATTCAATATAAGATTGATATTGTAATATGGAATCTTCCGAAAGATTTCTTACCGGGAATTGAACTGTATCTACAACCGACACATACATCAATTTCATAACCGGCAATGAATCGAGATTAACCGTTTGTGCATTTAGCTGTACAGCTGAAAAAAGAATGAAAGCGATAATCACCATTTTTTTGACTACCGTTGAAAAAAAGGATATTGAATGTTGTTTCATACAATCTGCATTTTTATTGTTAAAAAATTACGGTAATAAACTTTCACTGATCCAATAATAGGTTTGACCGTTTGAAACAAACTTATCGGGATTTCTCAGATATTTATCTAATGTGTCTCTTTTTTGCTTGAAATATGTAATAAGTTCGTCTAACCTTTCATCTGTAATATATTTTTTATTACTGATAGATTTAATTACAACTACTTTCAAAAAAGGAAGAAAAGTCGGACAGCCGGTTATTACCCGCTGTGCGTTTGCCAGCGTCATCTTTTTCAAAGTTCCTCTGCTGCATTGCTTACAGGTTCCAAGTTCACTTAAATAAGCATCCTGCAATTTCCTTCGAATAACCGTTGTACCCATATATTCCGGATGTCCCTGCGCATTGGTCAGAACAGGAGGAAGTACCTTTTCGTCATCATCGGGACAATTACACGGTTCGGTTGCCTTCGCCTTGTTGCCTTTTACCTTGTATTTGTAATCCACTTCGTTGGCACACAGATTATTCATAAACTGCATCAATTTTGCCAGCTCATCATTGGAAAGCAATAAGTGATAGTTCAACCTTTCTTGAACTGAATCTGTAACGTTTAATTTATTTGCTGGCAAATACCATATCGGCAGCTGTTTTTTGAATAGTTTGGGTATTTCTTTGTTCAGTAACCTCCTTGAATCATCCCAGTTATTGTAATCCACAAGCAGGGAGTCATATTTGAAAAGGTGGTTTCCTACTGTCTCAAACGCTTTGTAGAGACTGTTTATCAAATTATTGTTGTCCCATTTCACCTCCGATATCAATGTATCTACACTGTTGGTTAAAATATCCAAAGGCAAATTAGTGCGCTTTTCAGGAAAGCAAACCCAACCCTGCATCATGCTCCTTTTCGGAAAATCAAGGGCATATACGTTTCTTACGCTTTCTCTGTAAATATTATTGTTTTGACGGAGTTGGTCGATATAGACGATTTTTTCTCTTTTAGCTATTGATTCCCAATAAGAATACTGACGAATAATGTCATAAATTTGCAAAACAAAGTTATTTCCCGGGTTTTCTTCTACACTGTGCATCTGATAGCCCAAAATACGGCAGTTGTCGTTTGACATTCTCCTGATAAATGCCGAATCCATGTATTCGGTTGGTCCTGTTTCTCCGATAACAACCAGAATATTTGTTTCATTACTGTAAGGTTCTACTTTCTCAACAGCGCGATGCAACCCATACCATGTATCCTCCAAGGCAATCGGCGAATAGGTTTTCAACCGGTCAGCCATTGTAACCATACTGTCCAATACTTCCGTAAAGCTGCTTCTTAAGCCAACCGACTGAACAATCGCGTCATTTTTTTTCTGATAAGCCCATACAGCTCCGAATTTATACTGGAAAGCATCACTGTCGGATTCAAATTTCGGTTGCAAATTCTGGATAGCGCTCACAATGGATGGATAATTTTCGAAAACCTGTTGCTGTCCTTCAAACACAAAGACGATGTTCAGTTTATGTAATTCCTTTTCCATTTGTTTGAACCTGCCGTACATGATTTTGTTTCCGTTTACGTTAAAGACGTAATTATCGTTCTGATCGACAACCGGAAGCGGTAAGCCGGTTTTAAAGTCAGCGCCGTCAGTTGTTCTCTTGTATGACATCACCGGAAGATATTTTAATGCGGGATTTCGTATTGAAATACGAGCGTTTTCATCTCTACTTTGTTCGGAAAAGGCAATCAGGGTATCTACCGGAACAGTTTCCTTATAGTACAGTGAATCTTCGGGAATGGATTTTATATCGACATGCAGCAGCTGTCCGGCATTTTGTATTAATGAAGAATGTACCCAACCCAGAATATCCGTTTTAGCGCTGTCGGGAGAAACGATTGTTTTTCGGGCTATCAGCGTTTTTTGCCTGTCTTGAGACAATTTGAGCGTATAAATAATTTCGTAAAGCGGAATTTTTCCGTTCTCATCGCTTAGATTCGGGTTTTGGAATGTTTTAATGGAATCCTCTGTAAAGTATAATTTCGGATCATTCAACGAAATTGTATCCGTTATGATACTCACCTGCTTATTCTTAAATCCTGTTACAATATCGGTTACCGATTGTTTGGTAAGTAATAGCTGCGATTTATTCATCCATCCGTAATATTCTGCTTTTTTCCTGTCCTTGAGTCTTGTGGTAAACTGATTTTTTTCGATGATTGCAGGATCGTATTTCACCAAGCGCAAATAATCGCCTTTTTCTTTGATTACAAAGAAAGGTTGAAGGAAATCGACATCTTTGAACTTGACTTTCCCTCCCGGATTCCGGTAGCTGATATTGTTATCCCTGTCGGAAAAAACTATCCATGCTTCCTGACTGTATGCGTTGCGCGGAGCAATAATCGGTTCTCCGCAATAGTTCACGCTGTATTCCCGGGGCGTCTTTTTCAAGCGGGTCATTTTGTTTATCGGGCCGCAGGAAGTCATCAGGAATAATCCGAATAATCCGGCAAGAATAACTTGTTTCAAATTGTAATTCATTTGTGTTTATTTATTGTTTTATTTTACTCTACTTAAACATTTTAAAAAATATTGAAAAACCGGCAATAATCTGACACATAAATTTTAATTATTTTAAGTAGAGCAATATAAGATAAAAGTCAACTAATTCTCAAATTCAATTCCATCAGCCACAACCAGTTTTTTGGGACGCAAGTCAAATTTTGATAAAACTTGAATTTCGCGTTCCTTGTTAAAGTCAGTTTGCAAATTAACACAAACAGCTTGTTTTAAAATCGTTTTGTCTAATAGCTTATCTTTTTCATCAAAAACCAGTATTGTACAATCTTGAGATTTTCCGGGAGTAAGCGCCCATTCCTTAATTTCTTTTGGAGCAAATGAAGATAAAGTTACTTGCACGACTCCATTTTCAATGTGTGATGTTACTTTCCCACTTTCGTCCTCCAAATTATTAATTGCATAATGGAAATCAAAAACTTTATGCCATTTGTCTGTCGGGTTTAAAATATCAACAACCTCGTCGCCGATAACTAAAAAAATTTGAATTTTGTTCATAATTTACAATTTTTAATGAATTTGTTTTTTATTGAATATTAATATTTTTATATTGTTTGTTGTCATTTTATCAAATGAATACCCATTTTATCAATTTCTTTTGTGAAAATTGCAAAGACAAAAAAAGCTGCAAAACAAAATACAGTAAATAAAATAACGAAGAGAATGGATAAAAAATGGCTATTCAGAATTTTCGGTTTCTTTTTTAGAATCTTTTTCGCTAATCCGGTATCATATACTGTTTTAAAAAGGATGCTATCCATATAAAAAAAAAGGAAAATAGACAAAACTATTCCTATCCAATATCTGTATATAAGAGCACTTACAAAAGCCAAAATACCGTAAATTAAAAGCCCAAAAAACCAAGGAATCATTCTCAATGCTACAACATCTGCAACTCCACCATTTATCTTTTGTTGTAAAAGATAATAATAGTAATAAATCACTTGAAAGATTTTAGTATTGATAATTTTCATAAAAATAATTCCTTTTATTTAATCAAGTGGATATCCATTTTATCAATTTCTTTTGATATATTTCCAAGTACAAAGAGAGCAAACCAGCAAAATACAGTGAATAAAATTACAAATAGAATTGATAAGAAATGACTATTCAGTATTTTGGGTTTTTTTTTGATAATCTTTTTGTATAAACCTGTCTTATAGACATTTTTGTCGAGATAGTATCCAAAATAGAGAAATAAAAAAAAAGCCAAAATGAATCCTATCCAATCTCTGTATATAAGAGAGCCTATTATAGAAAATATACCTAAAAGGAAAGGGAGAATAATAATTAATTCTATCATATTCAAAGTTTTAAAATCTGCTATTTCTCCATTAATCTTATATTGCAAAAGATAATAGTGGTAGTAAATCACCTGAAAAATATTAGAATGGATAATTTTCATAAAAAAATACTTTCCATCATTTTATCAAGCAAATACCCATATCATCTATTTTCCATATTAACTTTATACAAATATATAAAATTAGAAAACACAATGCTGTAAATGAAATGACAACGAGAATTGATAAAAATCGGCTATTCAAAATTTTTGGTTTCTTTTTGATAATCTTTTTGTATAACCCTGTGTCATAAACATTTTTGTCGAGATAATATCCCAGATAAAGGTATATGAAACCCGCTAAAATAAATCCAATCCAAAATCTATAAACAAATGTAAATATCAATCCCAGTATACCCATTAAAGGAATAATAAAAATACCCCCTATCAAACCAAGAGTCTTATAAGATTCATTTAAAAGAAGAGAATAATAGTAATAAATAACCTGAAAAAATTTAGAATTGATAATTTTCATAAAAATATCTCCAAAGTTCTTTATTATAATCGTTCGGAGGTCCAACTTGCGATTCCCAATAATTATACCAAAAATTAAATTTAAATCGTTGATATGAATCCATTGATGCAATATTTCGACCTAACAAATCCCAACCAAACCACCATGCTATGCCGATAGAAGGACTACTAAAAGTTTCAATAGCTGATGAACCAATTTCGGATAATCCCCAACCTATACTGGTTTCTTTTCGTATTATTTGAGTGATTGTTAATCCTGCTGATATATAAAATATTCTCCTACTTAACTTTCCGAGTATTTTGTATCTTGCCTCTGCATCACTTAATTTACCTGTATATTGGTTTCTTCCATGAGAAAAATTATAAAATTTACCATTTTTGCCTCGAAAGATTTGAAGAAATTCATCGTAAGTTACCATTTGCCCTGTGGATAGAGCTAATCCCAAATAAGCAACGAGTTTTGCATAATCATCTAAACCCAAAGGAGAATATCCGTAGGCAGGATAAGTATCGGGAGGTAATGGTACTCCGTCCCCACTCGGCAAGGGAATAGTCGAATGGTCTTCTTTCAAAGCATCCATAATGAAGTTTAACGGTATTTTGCTTGTGTAAGTCGCTTTTGTTTCGGGATTATTATCATGAGCTATAATATTAACTATTTTTTTCTGCTCACCATAAAAATTTTCTTCGTCAATCCGGACATTAACAAAACTATTGGGCGACAAGGTAACAATCTTGTTGTTCCCGAGATTTACACGTAAACTTCCATCGGGATTTTTCTGCCGTATCAACTTCAGAATATCGGACTCAGTGACTCCCGCAAGTCTTGAGTCTGTCCATGGAACTATGACCGGTAGCAATTTTGGTACGACAAAAGCTCCTCTCCCTGCAAATCCCAAGCGAGATTGATTGGGAAACTGAGGTCTCACCGAGGTTTTAACAACCAATTCGGAACTGACATACCCCACGCCGTCCACAAAACCGTCAGGTATGGGAGAACCAATACTTAGACGGTGAAAAAGCAAATCGGCAGGGATAGAATCATTTTTTATCAGCTTTGCCATACATTATTTCCAATGATTATCAAGGTCAATTCCATTCAACAATACTTTTGAAGAAGATATAACCAGATTGGTTCGCGTTCCTATAAAAGAATCTTCAATTTGAGAAAATCCGACACAATATGCATTTATAAATTCTACACGCAACGGAGCATTGCTAAATTCTGTTTCAAAGGTAATCATGCCGCTTTGTTGTGAAAATGAGTCTTTCGCCCATTCATAAACATTGTCTTCCACCATTTGTGACAAAGAGATGATAATCTGTCCCCCGCGTTCATCGTGCTGGGGTTTTCCTTTATGATCTACGTCCTGTATGAATAAGATTTTAAAATCTTCTACGTTATATTCTGAGCCCAAGAAATAAAATTTCATTTCAAAATGAGCCAATGGTTGTGCCATATTATTTTATGTTTTTAAAATGATTAATCGTCTTCCACCCATCTGTTATTTATTGTAACTTTCTTACCGATAACTAGCTCTTTGGCATGAATCGTAAACCTCGTTGATGCGTAAGAACTACCTGCCTGCTTAGCTGCAATTTGGAAACCGACACAAGCTGCATGTTTGAAAATAATTTTGCTCAAAGGCTGATTTTCATCATCTAATGAAACAATCATACCATCCCTGTACTCCTTTGATTTCATTCCCCATACGATAAGATCATCAGTCGGCAATTGAGGTATTATTACATTAATTGAACCTCCAACTACATCAGTTTGTACATTGCCACTATCATCAATACCTTGCTCAAACGAAAATTCTGTTGTGGCAACTTCATGACCTCCTTCTATCAAACTTTTAATATCAGCGGCTCCACCTCCAATTAATAAAAAACTTTTGTGACTAAACATATTAATAAAATTTTTAAATTAGTAAATTCTTCCACTCAGCTGCCTCTCGATAGGCAGTTAAACTTGCTTCCGGTACAATCAATTTGCAAGTTTTCGGAATGTTTTCAAAAACCTCTTCTCCGCAAATAGGAGGTACAGGTGCTTCAACGATTATTTCCATTAGTCCGTTGCAATTCTTAAAAGCAAAGTCTCCAATACTTTGTACATTCTTTGGAATTGTAATGTTTTCAAGTCCTGTGGAAAATTTAAACGCGCAGTCTCCAAAACGTGTTATACTGTCCGGCATATTAATGGTAAAAATAGCTGTATTATAAAAGGCATTTTCTCCGATAGCTGTTACTATATATTCTCTTTCTCTATATGTAACTTTGTGAGGAATAATAAAATCGCCTCTGTATTCAAACAGGTTTAAGCTGGAAGTTACCATAATCTGGTTAGTACCTCGAATGTATCTGTAACAGATCCCATCTACTTCCAAATCGAAAGGCCATTGCCTTTCCAAAAAGGCATATTTTTCTTGCGAAATAATCTTGTTCATAATTTTCAATTATATTTTAAATTCATAAATGCTAGTTCTAATACTTTATACTTTATTTACTCTCATTCGTTATCTGCTTCACATAAAGTTTCTGCAAGCATTGCGGATTTTCTTCGTCCGGCACCACAACGACTTCCTGTATGGTTGTTACTTTATGTCCGATAATTTTCAATCCCTGACAGTAGGAATAAAAATCATTCCTTTTGTCGTTATTAATAAAAACAAGTACATCGGGATTATTGCACAAATATTTGGTCATGATATGGTTATAGTTGGGATTAAAAGGCTTGCCATCGACAATAGCCTGCAACTTTTCGCGAATGTCATTTCCCGCCATCGTTAAAACGTCTGTTGTATCTTGCGCCATATATTCGGGATATATCTGAATTGTGTGTTTAATAGGATATTTGGTATCTTCTGTCGTTAGCTCTATTTCGTAAGTACCCGGTTCTTGATAGGCATAAATAGCTGTTTGGTCGCGAGAATCAATGATTCCTGTTTCTCCGAACGACCATCGCCATTGTTTGGACAGACCAAGTCCCTTAAATGTAACATATTCATACTGAATTGCTACGTCAGGCGCATCTATCTTTATCAAAGAATCCATTTGCAAATCAATTGGTGGGCGAACGTTTACCAGAAATTCTTTCTGATACGAATTATTTACCGTAAGCCGTATTTGGTAACGTCCTGCTTCTTTATACTTGTATATGCCTTGTTTCTCGGCGGAAACATCACCATTTCCAAACTCCCAAAACCATGTTTTAGCGCTGTAAGTGCTATCGGTATAAGTAATATCATCACCAAGATATATTTCGGTAGAAGAAATAAATGCGCGTACTTCTTTCTTGTTGAAAAACAACCGGATAATAAAAGCGGCAGCAACACAAACGACAGCGGCTGAAATAATAATAAGCAAATGTGAATTTTTAATTTTTGCCATAACGCTCTTTATTTTTTTGAAGACAGCATTAAATCATTTTTTTTACTTTTAACTCCTACTTCACAGTCTTCCAGATTTTTTTTCAAACGCATAACATTGTCTCTTTTAGTCCCCAATTCTTTTTTATCGTTGAACCACATTAAATAAAAAAGAGAGACATGATTAAAAGATTTATATCTTATGTCATAAGCATGCTGTTCATAAACGTTTTTTAATTCGTTTATCATAAAATTAATATCATTTTCTTCATAAACAGCGGTTACAAGCGGTTGAAACTTGTCAATTCTCTTGTATAATGAATCCATCATAGACACTGCCTGATTTTGACTGTTCTGATATTCTTTCATCCTGTTCATCTTGTTAACGGCAAAGTCCTTTTGATTAAATTGCAAAAAGTCGGAATTATAATAAAAGAGCAACAGGCAACAAGCTGTCGTAATTGCGGCAAACAATAAAAAAACATAGATAAATCCCATGATTTTTTCTTTTTGATTCATTTTAACGGTACTCATAGTGTACTTATTTTGCAGATGTTAAACCTCCTATTGCTAAATTTCGGGTGACTTTCCTGTTTTCACCGGTGCATCGTATCAAATCGGCTCTTACGGCATCCAAATCCAAAGTAACCGCAAGAAGTGAATCTTTCGTGTTAAAAAAAGTGTTCATTTGAGGAGCAAGTTTTCTGTATAACAGGCAATCTTCTTTTGAAAGTTCTGAAAGTTGATTTGAAAATTGCATTTTCTTTTCACTTAACATGCTTTGCATCAACCTGTAATTGATTCTTGAATCACTTGAAATCCATGTAGCATAAAAATAAAGGGAATCTGCTTTTTCTTTCAAATCCAATTGAATAGATTGGATTTTGTCGTAATCCTTTGTCTTATTCAAGATTTTGGACACCTCGACAGAAGAGGTTTTCATAAAGAAAAAGAAGAAACAGGTAGTCATCACTACTGATGCTACCAAATACCATGTAAACTTAATAATCGCCTTTCGGATGTCAACATAATTTTGGGCTTTCATATTATTTCAATTTTCTTGTCTTTAAATTTCTTTATTACTGATTTTTTCTTTAATTTTGCGCAAGTTAATAAACATTTTTTATATATACATCATAATTTTGGAAAATATTTTTCTGTTGTATTCAAAGAGCTTTATTGTAGCTTTTTACTATGTTTGAATTAATAATTGAATATGGGAACAAATTATAAATTGCCGATAGATTTTTCAAGATTGTTTGAATCAGATATTCGTAATTTGACAACACAAAACGAAAAAGATTCAATAAGGCAGAACTTAGAATTAATCCTTACTACCAGTCCCGGAGAACATAAATTCGATCGGCAATTTGGCTGTAAAATATGGAATCTCGATTTTGAACGGGTTGAATCAAGAAGCGTATGGGAAGAACTGTTTATTATGTCGATTTACGAAGCGATAAAAAAATATGAACCCCGTATTCATGAAGTGGAAGCAAATGTCGCTTTTTCCGATGCCAAAAGAGAAGACATATTGATGAAAGCGGTTTTCATAAAGACAAAAGTAAGTATTCGAATTGTAGCAAGATTAAATAATACGAATGAAAGATTTACCTTTTCTTATTCGCTATTTTTGGGACCGCTTAATCCGGATTAAGTATTATAGATAACATAGATAATAATGAATAAAAACAAATATAATAAAGAAAACATAAAAGACCGGATGTTCAAAAATGCGGCAAGTTTTTGGGGCGTCAGGAATATAGAAAATTTTGATCCGTTGGTAAAACTTATCATTGAATCATTAGCAAGTGAGATTTACAATTTATCCAACGAAATCAATACGATTGAAACCCGGATACTTGAACGTGTTGCATACGCGCTGACTCCTGATATGAGGCTCTTACCGCATCCTGCACATATGCTTATACATACATATCCCATAGAAGAAAAATGCATTATTAACAAACGGACAGGATTTTATTATGAGGATCCGGTTTTCAGACAGAAAAATAATATTAGCGACATAAGCTTTTATCCCGTAGATGGATTCCTTTTAACGAAAACTAATGTAAAAACATTGGTCTGCGGGAAAAATATTTATACATTGGACAAGTTTCTTAATAGAGAAATTTTTACTCGCAGTACAGTTCGTTCTGATGTTTTTTCACGAAACCTTTGGTTTGGGTTGGAAATTGATTCCAAAATAGAAAATTTAAAAGATGTTTCTTTCTATTTTGATTTCATCAATGCAGATAATAAAAATGAATATTTCCATTTGCTTCCTTTTACCCAGTGGCAGCATAATTTTGAAACACTTAAGTTATCACATGGAATTCACACAGTCAAAAATGAATTGGAAATGGGCGACATTTCTCTATTTTCTCATTACGATCCGGCTATTATTGCTGATGATAACATCCGGCAGTTTTATAATCACCGTTTTTTAACTATAAAAAATGACTGCAAGGTTTCAACAATGAAAAAGGAATTGTTTCCGGAAGAATTGCATACTTTATTTTCTGATTATGTTGTAAGTCAAATGCAAGAGCCTTTATACTGGTTTAAGGTAACTTTTCCACCTAATTTCAATGAAGAAATTATGGAACGAATTCTTATCAGTACAAATGTTTTTCCCGCTGCAAATAAAGGATTACGTTCTCAAACCTCAAGAAACCTGAAGTTATCAAATACAATCCCCTTGTTTACCCAAAATAAGGAATATTTTCTTTCCGTTCAATCGGTTGTGGATTCACGGAACCGGCTGTATAAGCAACTTCCTTTCAGAGACAAAGAAACAAACCAATATGGAACTTATTCAATAAAAAGAGGTGGCACAGAACGGTTTGATTTACGCGATGCAAAGGAACAAATTAATGGACTGGTGGATCGTCTGCGAGACGAAGGTACTGCTTTTGCGCAATGGGGTAGAGGATTCCTTGAAAAAACAGTTGAGGAGTTGAACATCAAGATAACTGCAATGGAACAAAAATTGAATAAAATAGAGCAACAAAATGAATTATCTTCCTATTTGATCATAGACTCTGAATCGCAAGAAGATGAAATCATTTATGTTGATTATTGGATAACCAATTGTGAACTTGTTAACGACATCAAAGCAGGAACTTTTTTTTCTCCTTCTCTGGACACATTTGTGGAAACTAAGTCAACTGTTTCGATGACTCCATGTATAGGAGGAAAAAGTCGCCCGAGTTCGACTACTGTGTTGGACACTTATAAATATATCTTAACGAGCAAAGATAGCATTTATACGTCGGAAGATATTGTTAATTTTTGTTTTGCCGAACATGGCGAATTAATTACTTCTGTTGAAGTTAAAAAGGGAATTCAAGTAAGTTCTAAACCGAAAGAAGGATTAATACGTACTATTGATGTTTTTCTCGATTTGAAAAAACAGTTTGATTCTGATCCATCAGAGGATTTGAAGAATAATTTGTATAATACTCTGATAAAAAAATCTCCCGATTCTTATAATTACCGTATTTTTATCAATAAACAAAAAACAGAATGAACGCACTGATTATTAGATTATTATCTTCATATTTACTCATGCCGATTTTGGCGGTTATTTTTACCTTTGCTGCGGTCTTGATATCAAAAAAGAACAAGTTATTCAGTAACAAAAAAGCAATTTTCTTCGTCTTGCTCATGGGCTTGCTTTTGAGCATTCCAGGATTATTGGGTTTTCTGGATTTTGAGTTTATGCCTTACTGGTATATAGTGCTTTTTATACTGTATTTAGTAATTGGGTATTTCAGTATTGGTTGGGTGAGAAAATGGATACCCAATATAAAAAAAGAAGGCAAACCATATATTCTTGAATTTATGGTGCATTTTATCATCATGTTTATCGGCGCCGCCTTTTTTTCTCTGATTTTCAATCTGACAAATGAATTGCAATACGGATTGTGGGCATGTACCTGTGTATTTGCTTTTGTCTTTCCTTCGCTATTTAATGAAACTTATCAAAAATATATGGAAATTCCTTTGGAAGTTAATAAAATTTGGTATTTTTCGCACAATGATGATTTGTCTGAATTTGAATATATGGACTACAACAAACTATTGGTAATGGAACTTGAATTTTTTAAACAAGTTGACGACGATATTTCAACCAAAGTGAAAGTAAAAGCTCCGGACAATTTGGCTTTTGGCACTTGGTTTCAGAAATTCATCATTGATTATAATATTAAATTTCCATTAACTCCTATTGAATTGACAGATAAAGAAACCGGAAAAAATTTCGGATGGATTTTCTATGTGAAGCGGTCTTTCTTTTTGCCGCGTAAATATATTGACTACGATTTGACAATTCCTGAAAATAAAATCAGGGAGAAACATACAATTATTGCTAAAAGGGTTACTGAAGAAAATGAAGAGAATATTGATGATTAAAAATAGAGTTCAATTTTAATTATAATAATTTTAGATTATGCTTTTCCCAATAAAAAAACGATTAGTAAACTGGGTGGACGGGATGAAAATTGCTCAAAGTCACCTGGTGCAAATGGAAGATTATGAAACGGATATTGTCCGTGACGCAATTAGTATGCAGTTAACAGATAACAGGTTCGGTTTACTGCCTCCTTATAAAGGCGAACAGTTATCCAGTGATTTTGAAATTACGAACCGGATATCGGACAATGTCGAAATTAAACTGAAAAGATGTAACGCATTGACTTCTGGAGGATGCCGGATCAACATAAATCCAAATGAATTTTCTGAATATCTCCTTCTGAAATATTCATTTGAGTCGGATTCAGATTACCAAAAGGAAGATGAAGGAACTGCACTTTGGGACATCATTTTAGAAATAAAACCGTTTGACCGTTCCCCTGTTGGGATTCCTGATCCGGAAGAAGCGCCGCCCCGTCATCCCGATGCTGCCCAAGAATACAATTTGTATATTAAGCCTGCCGGACAACTCAGTTCCAAAGAATTTGGAATGCATTATATGATTATAGGTCGAGTGATAAAAAACGGCGACCGCTACGAAGTGGACTCACGGTATATACCTCCCTGTACTTCCATGTGCAGTCATCCCGATTTGAAGAATTATTATGAAACTTTTGGTCAATACTTGAATGATATTGAAACTTCATCACATAAGATTATTCAAAAAATTAACGATCGGGATAACAATTCTTCTATTGCAAAGAATATTAATGGGGTCTGTGAAAATCTGCTAAATTATATTGCAACCATTTATTTTGATTATAAAAACAACGGGCGTTTTTATGCCCCCGATGAAGCTGTCAATGTATTCTCCTCGCTGGCGCATGTATGTTTTTCAGCTATTCAATACATGTCGAAAAAGGAAAAGGAAGAGATGCTGCGTTATTTTTATGAATGGAGCGATGTGACTCCCGGTAACTTTACAGAATTGCTTACCGATACGCTTGAAATTGTCTATAATCATCATGATATCCGTTCAGTAATGGAATTAGTCAATAATTTTTTATCAGTGTTCGCTGCTCTTTGGATTAGATTGAGTTCGCTTGAATACATAGGGCAACACAAAGAAAACATTGTAGTCGCTGAGAAGAAACTCAAACAAGTGGTAACTGTATCCAAAGGTTGGACTATTTTAGACTAAATGTTTTACAAAACGATAACTAATGAAAGAAACCAAGGATATACTCAAATTAGAAGGTATTGACCGATCAGCCAATCTGCTTGATACCGATTTTCGGGCGGAAGCCCTTGCTGCCAGTTGGATAGAAGACGGTTTTGATAGCGAAAGAATACAAATTATCCGTAAGGGAGGTGCAAGGAGGGGATTCTCGAAAGATGTTGATGAAATAGGTCTTTATTTTTCAGATTACGATTTGAAAGATTATTTGCAAATTAAAACGAACCGGGACGGCATTTACGACACACTTCCCGAAGGTATTTTTCACGAAGCGACACATAAAAAATTCAACAGGGACAAGGAAGATATTGTTGATGAAATCAAACAACACCGACTGGAAGAATTTTATGCGCGTAAATTTTTTCAGGCTTTTGAGGTAGAATCCGACTATGCACTTGTTTTAGCTTATTTATTTGAAGCGCAATATGATAAAAAAATAAGTAACAGCAATTATACAGATGTTTTCCTCCCATATTGGCCGCTTTTGAAATTGCTAAACGCCGAGCAACGGGTGCTTTTTATGCATACTATCCCTTTTCTTGATCAAATCAGGAATAACAACGAAGAAATAGAAGAAACGATGTCCGCTTTATTGGAAGTTCCTGTGAAAATTAAAAGAATCAAACTTCCTGCAAAAAATGCAGACAGTTTTTTCGAATCGGTAACAGGTGAAAGCCGTTTAGGCGTTAATCTGGTCCTGGGAAAAGTGGTAGATGATGGGCAATATGACATGAAAATAACTGTTGGACCAATTTCTGCAAAAAAAATGGAATATTTTCTTGAAACATCGGTAGGCAATACCATTCTTGATTCATTGTGCCGCCTGTTTATTCCTGCTGATGTTTTTGTCGTTAAAGATTTTCGAATTTTTCCTGAAGATGCAGCTTTTATCCTTTCTCATGGAGAAGTAAATACTTTTCTCGGAATTAATACATTTATTTAAGGCTTGTTAAAAAATTATTATGGAATACCCTTTTACTGTTGGAGACAAAGTGCGGATGAAAACGGGAAGTCCCGAATTAACTGTTGTTCGTATATTGGGAAATGAAAAAGATGATCAATTTGTATTCATCGAGCGTTTCGGTTATGAAGAAGGCGATGTTATATGCGAATGGTCGGATGGAAGCAAAACGAAATGCGATGTTTTCAAGAGAACAACTCTTGAGTTAGTGCGTAAATAATCATGAAGCATTCCTATCATACCGATTTGGCAATACAATATCATTTGGGGTTGCTAAACAGTGATTTTTGTAAAAACATTCCAAAAAGTACATTACAGGTTTGGAAAAATAAGGATTTTAGTAAACTTATCGGAAACGATACGCTGTTTTCAGACGAGCGAATAGATATTATTAAAACGTTACTTTCTAATAAAACGCTTTTGAAAGCTGCAAAAGGTTTGTTCTTCGTCTATTCCGCTTTTATTACAGTAACAGCTAATCTTCGAGGAATAAAAACAATATTGAGGAAAAACAGGGAAACTGTTATCAAAACCATTGATCTTGTTGTCCCACTTATGGGACTGAAGCACGCCTGTAAACTGTTCCGGATTTCTCAAAATCAATTTTATGCGTGGAAAAGAAAAGTAGTTTGCGCTTTATCTCCTATGAATCAGTGCGTTAAACAAAATAATTTCAATATTTCCGTTTCCGAACTCCAAACGATAAAGATTTTTGTACAGGACGAGCAGCGCAAATATTATCCTTTGGTTGCCGTATATTATGAAATGATGCGACAGGGAAAGGCGTTTATGAGTCTGACAAGTTTTTATAAATATGCAAAACTTTTTGACGGATCGACTGATAGGAGACTTTTCAAGGCAAAACAAAAGACAGGCATTCGCGCCGCTAAGCCTAAAGAGATTATTCATGCTGATGTTTGCGTCTGTCGCCCGCTGGATTATTCCAAATGCTTTATTTACTTTATCGCAGACAATTTTTCAAGAATGATTCTTGGCTGGAAAATCTCTTATGAATACAAATCTTCCATTATGTTGGAAAATCTTCGTGATGTTTATTCCAATTATCTGCTTGAA
>Ga0123354_10001379_pt1 | contig 29305 bp, 30 predicted proteins | sample TergutLab28metaG_2_FD_97872 | JGI IMG/M metagenome (GOLD analysis project Ga0123354, IMG submission 97872) | Labiotermes labralis P4 segment gut microbial communities from Petit-Saut dam, French Guiana - Lab288 P4 | ecosystem: Host-associated > Arthropoda: Insects > Digestive system > Gut ... | reverse complement strand
ATTTTTGGGAATAAGGCAAAAAAATATTTGCCAATACAAACACAACGGTATATACAACCGTAGATAATAATAATTTGAAAAAATTCTTTAACATGATTTTAATGTATTAATTCCCTGCTCTTACGGCTTCGCAGGTCTTGCCTCTTTATTGTGATGCAAAATTAGAGGCGTGTATCGTTTTGTTCAAATTATTTAGATGATTGGCAGATTTTTCTTGACGAATGGAAAAGGAATCAACGTAAAAAGTTGGGGTGTGTTAAAGAATCCGGAGCGGATTCGTTATGGGTAGCCCGACTATCATTTAGATATTTATTACCCCGATTAAAAATAATTTTGCTTGTCCGCTGATTTCTACTCTGTCCCCCAAATACCTGCATTTCAAATAGCCTTTCCTTTTTGAAAGTTGGATGGCTGACAATTCATCTTTGTTCAGAATATTGTTCCAATAAGGCGTCAGAGTGGTATGAGCAGAACCTGTAACCGGGTCTTCCTCAATGCCTATTTGCGGAGCGAAAAATCGCGAGACAAAATCTGCTTCTTCTCCTTTGGCGGAGACAATCGCACCTCGTCCGGGCAGTTGGGCTATTGCCGGCAGATTCGGTTGAATATTTTTGATTACATCTTCATTATCAAATATAAAAAGATAATCCGTTTTGCCTTTGAAAACGTTTACGGGATTGACAGCAAAGCAATTGAGTATTTGATCCGATATGTCAACCGGCTCAATACTGTCGGCAGGAAAGTTTAAAGTTAGAAATTCATTATTCCGCTTAACAATTAGATCGCCGCTTCTCAGAGAGTGAAAATGAATAACATCAGTTTTGTGTCCTTCATAGTTGAAGAGTACAAACGCAGCGGCGAGCGTGGCATGACCGCATAAATCCACTTCAGCGCCTCCGGGAGTAAACCATCGGATTTCATAGCGGTCATTCCGTTTTACATAAAATGCCGTTTCAGGTAGATAATTTTCCATCGCTATATTTTGCAATAGCTCATCGCTCAACCAATTATTTAACGGGCAGACTCCTGCCGGATTTCCTGCAAAAACCTTGTCGGTAAAGGCATCTACTTGATAAATTGTTAATTCCATAAATTCAAAGTAATATGTTAAATTTTCCGGCGCAAAATTAGAGCTATTTATTATATCATCCAAATTATTTTGACAAATAGCAAGTTTTCTTGATAAATGGAAAAGGCGATAAATATTTGGAATATTAGAAAGAAACCAATTCATTTGTACTTAAATTTATAAAAAACATATAGATATGACTGAATTGGTTCTTAAAAGCAAGATAATCTTCTGCAAATCCTATTCTCCACAAAGCGCATTCGTTAAGTTGGTCGAAAGATTTCCACCCGAATCTTTGCGGGGGGTGATGTAATCGATTACCGCTGCCGTTATCGGCAAGTGACGGACTGCGCAAAAATAATGAAACAAGAGAATATGTAAATTTTAAAAAACAGCAATGAAAAAAACAATAATCATTCTAAGCATTTTTTTTTGTGCAACAAGCAGCATCGCAGCACAAAAGATTTTACCTGATAAATCGGTTGTAATTGACACAGTAACACGAGTACAATGCAAACAAATAGTTAAGGAAATCAAAACTATGCGATTAAAATGTGATACTGTGTTTAGAAGGGAAATGGATAATGGAGAGTTTGATTTTACAGCGATTTATTTTGACAAAAAGGCTCGAATAAGAAAATATCTTAAGAAAAAAATGTCAAAAGGAAATGAAGAAAAAGAGATAATGTCTGCCTATTATAATGAAAACGGAGAACTTGTTTACCTTTATCAATACAATGACTATGACTGCGGAAGTGGAAATGAATTTTATTACATTGATAAGGGTCGAATTGTTGATTTTGCAGTTAATGTGATTTGCGATTGTTGCGAAGGGAAACCGGAATTAACGAAAAAAGAAATCAATCGTATTCGCGGAATAATAGGAACACCTTTAAAAATAACCATAAATTTGGAAAGACCTCTTACAAATTTTATTTATGCAAAAACGCTATTAAAAATGCTGCGAAATTATGAATACAATGCAGATGCAAAAGATGAATATTATTGGATATTGCAATAAAAAAATGCCGGCAGAAGACGGCATGACGTATAACGAAGCAGAAAATGAACAGTACACAAAATAAAGAATATGAAAACATTTAGAGCAGTTGCCGTTGACAGTAGTATTGTGAATCTTGGGCGATTTCCTTCGTTGAATCCAACATTATGTTATAGAGAAAAGCCCGATGACTTAATATTAACTCCTTATGATTCAGTACGTCAGAATCCTCGCGAATACTATGATAGATGGTGGAATGAAAAAAAAGATATAGAATGGCAAACTGTATCCGATGCCTATTGGACATGGTGGACGCAAAATAAAGATAAAGACCTGAATGAAACCATGAGAATATATCCATTACAACATACAATTTACGGTTGGATGGGGCATGTCTTATATAAGGATCATTAAAAAAATTTAAAGCTGCAAAGATAACATTGTACTTCGAGTACGGTGGTAAGCGTGACGTGAGCGATCTTGATTTTTATTTAACCTGCTTGGAATTTCCCAATTTTTCATTTAATTTTGTGAAAATAATCAGTTATGAGCACTTTACCGGAAAATAAAAACAAATTGCGTCAAAGTCTTTTCAGAAAATTGAAAAGGGAAAATGCTTTCTGGTCGTATAATCCTGCAAGCGTTACTTTGCGGAATTGCGATGATGATACTCTGATTTACAAAACGTTAGTCCATTTAGATATCAAAGAAATAAATCAGTTATTCAGCGTTTTTGATAAGGCAAAAATTCAAGAGGTTTGGGAACGCGAACTATGTATTCAAGGAGATTTTTATCGCAGGCTGAATAAATTTTTGGCTTATTGCTATTTTGATATAGACAATCCGAAAAAACACATCCGGAAAATTGAAAAAAGGCATTTGAAAGATATTGAGGAAAGAGCTGAGGGAAAATTGAAATCATTGCAATGAAAGGATTATCACAACAAACGGAAGAAATTTTTGAGCAAATTTCAACATTGGAATGTATCAAAAATTACACCTTAATAGGCGGTACAGCCCTTGCCCTGCAACTTGAACACCGATTGAGCGAAGATTTAGATTTTTGTAAATGGCACAAGAGCAGAAACGATTTTATAAGAGTTGACGAGTGGAAACAAATTGCCGGTGAATTGGCATCAATCGGGAAGGTAGAAGTAAACATATTGGACGATAATCATATTGATTTTATGGTGAATGACGTGAAAATCACTTTTTATGCCGACAATGAATTTAAAGAGCCGAAAGAACTTCTCAAACAACCGTTTTTGAATAATATAAAAATTGCGGACGTAAAATCAATCGGCATTATGAAAGTGGCAATGTTGCTGCATCGAAATTCACACAAAGATTATTACGACATTTATTCTATCCTTCAAAGTGGAGTTTCGTTGAAAGATATTGTATATGGAGCAGCCAATTACACCGAACATCGATTAAAAACCAAGAATATTACTTCAATGCTTGTCGATTTGGAACGAGTAAGAATTGATAACAGGTTTCAAGAATTTAATCCTGTGTATGATTTTGATTTAAATATCTTGGAAAAAGGGATTTCTAAAAAAATTAAAGAATTGACTAAAGATAAATGAAAACGAAACTCTTAATGCAAACAATAGGAAAATACCTGAGCGAACTTTCCGTAGTAGTGGTTGGAATTGCTATAACTTTTGGTATAAGCAATTGAGGATGAAATCCGCATGCAAAAGTTGCACCAATGAGTATGAACATGTTGCGGATTCCGGCTGACCTTTAAAAATAAATTATGTACAGATAAAAAATAAAAAAGCACGAACCGCAATCAAAATCAAATCGAATTAACATTAATGCTTTTCAAGAAACAAATAATTTTCAAAAATGCAATTTTTCACTTACCTTTACAGCTGAAATATGCCGTTTTTTTACGATTATGAAATCCGCATGCAAAAGTTGCACCAAAGAGCATGAACATGTTGCGGATTCCGGCTGACCTTAAAAAAACAAATTATGTACAGATGAATAAATCTTTTGGAATCAAAGTATTCCTGAAAAAAATAGCGACATTCATTCCTGCCGAGAGAATCTATACCGACGAATTACGCCGCTTGGCTTGGGGAATCGACGCCGGCTTTTACCGACTGATTCCGCAAATAGTTATCCGTTCGGTAAATGAAGAAGAAATTTCCCGTTTGTTGGCAATTGCCTATCGTCTTTCCGTCCCGGTTACTTTTCGTGCGGCGGGAACAAGTCTCTCGGGACAAGCCGTCAGCGATTCGGTCCTGATTGTCGCCGGCAAACATTGGGAAAAATATACGATTGCTCTCGACGGCGCTTCGATACGATTGCAACCCGGCATTATCGGAGAACGAGTCAATGAATTGCTAAAACCCTACGGACGGAAATTTTCCCCCGATCCGGCTTCTGTAAAAAGCGCTACGGTCGGCGGAATCATCATCAATAATGCGTCGGGAATGAATTGCGGCACGCACGCCAACAGCGACCGTATGCTGCTTTCGGCGCGAATGATATTAGCCGACGGAACTTTATTGGATACCGGCGATTCCGATAGCCGCTCGCAATTTGCCCGAAATAAACCGGATTTTATCCGAAAAATTAACGATTTACGCGTTCGGGTGACTGCAAACCAATCGCTGACTGAACGCATCCGGCATAAATATTCCATTAAAAATGTCATGGGATTGAATATTTTGCCGTTTATTTTATACAACGATCCTTTCGATATCATCACCCGCTTGTTGGTCGGCTCGGAGGGAACTTTGGCATTTCTCTCGGAAGCGACTATGAAAACCGAATACGATTTTCCCTGCAAAGCGAGCGCCATGCTTTATTTTCCCGATATCAGGGAAGCCTGTCGGGCGGTTGTGGCAATGAAAAAATTGATAAACGAGCAGGGAGATCGAATGGTCAAAGGCGCCGAATTACTGGATGAGAAATCGTTGCAATCTGTTAATGATCCGAACGGTGAAGGATTAACCGCCGTATTGACCGAAACGAAAGCGGTAACACCTCAAGAGTTGGAAACAAATATCTCCTTAATTAAAGAAACGCTCAGCAATTTTCAAACCTCTAAGCCTGTTTATTTTACCGATAAAGAAAGTGAATATGCGGTCTATTGGAATATTCGCTCGGGAATTTTTCCTTCGGTAGGCGGAACTCGTCCGCCGGGTACAACTACTTTAATCGAAGATGTGGCTTTTCATATTGAAGATTTACCCGATGCGACAGCCGAATTGCAGCAGTTGATGGTCAAACATCATTACGACGACGCTTGTATTTACGGTCATGCCTTGGAAGGAAATTATCATTTTATCATCAATCAATCGTTTGATACCCCGGAAGAGATTGCCCGCTACGAAGCGTTGATGAATGATGTGGTTCATTTGGTTGTGGATAAATACGACGGTTCGTTGAAAGCCGAGCACGGAACGGGACGTAACATGGCGCCTTTCGTTGAATATGAATGGGGAACCGAAGCTTTCGAATTGATGAAAGCAGTCAAGCAATTGTTCGATCCGAGAGGAATACTTAACCCCGGCGTTATTTTTAATGACGATCCGAAGTGCTATCTGAAGAATTTCAAACCTTTGCCGCTGATTGGCGGAGAAGTTGATAAATGCATTGAATGTGGATTTTGCGAAATTAATTGCCTCACTTGCGGTTTTACTCTTTCTTCGCGCCAGCGAATTGTCTTGCAACGTGAAATCACCCGTTTGAAAGCATCGGGAAAAAGCGGACCGCGATTACACCGTTTACAAAAGCAATTCCGATATGCCGGCAATCAAACATGCGCGGGCGATGGTCTTTGTTCCATGTCCTGTCCGATGATAATCAACACCGGCGACATGATTCACGAGATTCGCCGAATGGAAATGCCTCCGGGAAGTTTCGGTTATACGGTCGGAAAATTTACCGCACGCCATTTTTCATTGGTCAAAAACGGTTTGCGATTAGTCCTTTCGCTTGCCGATTTCGCTCATACGATAGCGGGAACTAAAATCATGACTTGGAAAGCCCGGATCTTGCATCGGGTGCTGCATCTTCCGCTGTGGACGCCGGCGATGCCGAAGAAACATAAATCAAAAATCGGCGAAAACCCTTCAAATCCGTGTTATCAGCGTTCTATCGGATTAAATAAAGTCGTCTATTTCCCGTCCTGCATCAATCAAACCATGGGATTGGAAGCGCATTCGCCCGAAACGCAGGCTTTGACGGAGAAAATGATTTCACTGTTGCACAAAGCCGGTTACGAAGTAATCTTCCCCCAAAACATGGATAATCTTTGTTGCGGAACAATCTGGGAAAGTAAAGGAATGCCTGATATTGCCGACCAAAAATCGGCTGAACTGGAAGCAGCTCTTTTAGATGCAAGCAAGCAGGGCAAATATCCCGTGTTGTGCGATCAAAGTCCCTGTCTTTATCGGATGAGGTACATGATTCGAAAAATCAAACTGTACGAACCGGTGGAATTTATCGCAACTTTTCTTGAAGATAAATTGGATTTTACTCCAATCGACAAGCCTATTACCGTTCACATCACTTGTTCGATGCGTAAAATGGGACTTGCCGATCAAATGGTCGGGCTGGCAAAACGCTGTTCAACGAATGTATTGATTCCGGAAGAAATAGGATGTTGCGGATTCGCCGGCGATAAAGGTTTTACCCTGCCTGAAGTGAATGCTTACGCTTTGCGTAAATTGCGTCCGCAGATAGAAAAGGCAGCTGTTCAAACCGGTTATTCCAATAGCCGAACTTGCGAAATCGGGTTGCGAACTAATTCGGGAATACCTTATCAATCCATTGTGTATTTGGTGGATGAATGTACGAAAAGAAAAATGAAAATCTAAGAATTGAAGAACATATAAATGAATCTAAAAAATGAAAACAAACAATCAACGTTTACTTGCCCTTGATGTCTTGCGAGGTATTACCATCGCCGGAATGATATTGGTGAATAATCCCGGAAGCTGGGACACCGTTTATGCTCCCCTGAGACACGCCTCTTGGAACGGATTAACTCCGACCGATTTGGTTTTTCCTTTTTTCATGTTTATCATGGGTGTTTCAACCTGCATTTCTCTGAGAAAATACCGGTTTGAATTCAGTCGTTCAGCCGGTTGGAAAATCCTGAAGCGCACTTGCGTCATTTTTGCGATCGGCTTGGGAATCGCTTGGTTCTCGATGTTTTGTCGTGTGTGGAGTTCACCGACAAATCAAAATCTTTCGTTCTGGTCGCTTTTGGGACAATCCGTGTGGACATTTGATCGTATTCGTATTCTGGGTGTATTGCAACGACTTGCATTGAGTTACGGTTGTGCGGCTATCATCGCCGTTTTAGTGAAACACAAATATATTCCTTATATCATAGTGACTTTATTGGTAGGATATTTGCTGATTTTGATATTCGGAAACGGATATGAATACAACGAAACAAGCATTCTTTCTGTCGTAGATCGTGCCGTATTGGGATTTAAGCACATGTATAAAGACAATGGAATTGATCCCGAAGGCTTATTGAGTACGATTCCTGCGATCGCTCATGTGCTGATCGGTTTTTCTGTGGGAAAATGGTTAATGAGTGAAATCGATATCAGGGAAAAGATGTTGCGACTTTTTCTGTTGGGCACAATTTTAACTTTTACGGGCTTTTTATTGAATTATGGTATTCCTATCAATAAAAAAGTCTGGTCGCCGACGTTCGTACTTGTTACTTGTGGACTTGCATCAAGTTTTCTGGCTTTTTTGATTTGGATTATTGATGTAAAAGGGTATAAAAAATGGAGCCGCTTTTTCGAGGCTTTCGGTGTCAACCCTTTATTTATGTATATGGTTGCGGCGATTCTGAGTATTTTGTTGGGTAGTATTCATTTTACTTATAATGAAGCATCTGTCAGTTTGCATGGATTTGTTTACAATATGCTCGTACAACCGGTATTCGGCAATTATTTAGGTTCTCTTTTATTTGCCGTGCTGTTTGTTTGTGTAGTTTGGATATGCGGCTATTTTTTGTATAAAAAGAAAATATACATTAAGATATGATTTTATTGGCAGATGGCGGCTCAACAAAAACCGATTGGTGCGTAGCTGCGCAAGGAAAACAACTGCAACGAATTACCACTCAAGGAATCAATCCGTTTTTTATATCGGACGATGCGATCGGTGAGGAAATTCGCTCTTCGTTGTTGCCGAAACTGCAAACTTCTTCATTCACGGCGCTGTATTTTTACGGCGCCGGATGTTTACCCGAGAAAATTCCGATGATGCAAAGCGCTTTGGGTAAATATCTCGAAGTGAAAACCATCGAAGTATATTCCGATTTATTGGGGGCAGCACGTGGATTGAGCGGAAGAAATCCCGGCATCATTTGTATTCTGGGAACCGGTTCCAATTCTTGCTTTTACGATGGAGAGAAGATTGTAAGCAATGTCTCGCCTTTGGGTTTTATTCTGGGTGACGAAGGGAGTGGGGCAGTTCTCGGCAAACTTTTGGTGGGAGATTTGTTGAAAAATCAATTGCCCGCGGGATTAAAGGAAAAATTCCTGTCGGAATTTGATTTGACCCTCCCGGCAATTATTGAACGAGTCTATCGCCGGCCCTTTCCCAATCGTTTTCTCGCAAGCCTTTCTCCTTTCCTGTTGCGAAATATCGAAGAACCTGCCCTGCGCTTACTGGTATTCAACAGCTTTCGTTCATTCCTTACCCGCAATGTCATGCAATATGATTATGAGCATTATCCGGTTCATTTTGTCGGTTCCGTCGCTTATTACTACCGCGAAATATTGGAAGAAGCCGTCCTTGCTTCCGGTATGCAATTAGGCGATATTATGCAAAATCCGATGGAAGGCTTGGTGAAATATCATCAATTTCCTTGAGCCACAGGTCTGCGCAAGCATCGCTCGGCATTCGCCAGTCGCCGCGCGGCGATAAACCGACGGAACCGACTTTGGGTCCGTCCGGCATACAACTTCGTTTGAATTGTTGACTGAAAAACCGTCGATAGAAAATTTTCATCACTTTCAAAATCGTTGATTTATCGTAAGTATTATTAAAAGCATGTTGTGCCAGAAAATAAATCTTTGTCGGTCTGAAACCGTATCGTAAGGTATAAAACAGGAAAAAGTCATGTAGTTCGTAAGGTCCGAGAAGATTTTCGGTGAATTGAGTCGTTTGCCCTTGCGAATCGAGCGGAAGCAATTCCGGACTGACCGGCGTGGACAGTATGGCTTTCAAAGTTGTTCTGCCGGTTTCATCGGCTTGAGTTTCCGCCAGCCGGTTGACAAGCGGACGCACGAGGGTTTTGGGTATCCCTGCATTTACGTTGTACATCGAGATATGATCGCCGTTGTAAGTCGTCCATCCCAATGCCATCTCCGACATATCGCCGGTTCCGACCACCAAACCGTTTTGCATGTTAGCCAAATCCATCAGAATTTGGGTTCGCTCGCGCGCTTGCGTGTTTTCGTAAGTAACGTCGTGAAGGGAAGAATCGAGTCCGATATCTTTGAAATGTTGCTCGCAAGCATCGACGATGGAAATTTCTTTCATGCTGATTCCCAACGATTGCATTAATCGGACGGCATTGGTGTAGGTATGATTACTTGTCCCGAAACCGGGCATGGTTACACCGCAAACCATCGAGCGGGGAAATCCCAATTTATCAACTGTTTTAACGCATACCAATAATGCCAAGGTAGAATCTAATCCCCCGGAAACTCCTACCAATAACGATTTTGTTCCCGTATGAAGCATTCGTTTGGCTAATCCCGCAACTTGAATGGAAAGAATTTCTTCGCAACTTTCATTATACCGGTCTCCGGAAGGTATGAAAGGGGTCGGATCTATACGACGGCTCAATAACTTAGACTCTCGATTCGAATCCGAAGGAATGTGTATTTTCGTGTAATTAATGCCCGCCGGTTGATCGTTGAAAGTGGTATTTCTTCTCCTTTCGGCGTCTAACACATCTATGTCAACTTCGGATACAACCATTTGGTCGCTGAATCGAAATCGTTCCGACTCGGCGCATAAATTTCCGTTTTCGTAAATAAAAGCATTGCCGGCATATACCAAATCGGTGGTCGATTCGCCGAAACCCGAAGCAGCATATACATAAGCCGCATGACACCGTGCCGACTGCCTGTTGATCAATGATTTCACATAGTTCCGTTTACCGATTAACTCATTGCTTGCCGAAGGATTAAAAATCACTTGCGCTCCGGCAACGGCATGATATGAACTCGGCGGAATGACCGACCAAAGGTCTTCGCAAATCTCCACAGCAAACTTAACCGATTGGTAATCAAAAAGCAGATTCGCCCCAAAAGGAATCGTTTCGCCGGTATATTCAATCGTTACAGTCGAATTGCTCAATGGATACGATTCGAACCATCGCTTTTCGTAAAATTCCGAATAATTCGGGAGAAACCCCTTCGGTACAATTCCGTAAATCCGACCGCCTTTACAAATGATGGCGCAGTTATACAGCTTGGAACGATACCTGACCGGAGCGCCGACGATAAAACAAACCGGCAATTCGGCTGTTTCGCTCAACAATCGTCGGAGTCCTTTTTCTGCTTCATCAATCAAGGTTTGTTGAAAAAAAAGATCTCCGCAAGTGTAGGCAGTCAAAGACAATTCCGGAAAACACATAATTTCTGTTTGCTGCCGATACGCTTCAAGAATAAGTTTTTCGATTTGGACAATGTTAAACTCACAATCGGCTACTTTCACTTCCGGGATGGCAGCCGCCACTTTAATAAATCCGTTGTCTATCATACTTTGCTGAATTGATTGGACAAAAGTACAAAAAATATTTGAATGACAAATCTGCAAAGGAACTCTCTGATTGCAAAATAATATGCCTGTTATTTTTTAGGTCTCTTTTTCAGAGAAGAAAAATCGGTTAGTTTTTAAAATAAATCTTCATTCATTTTGAAAAAATCAAAATAATAACGGATATTTTCAAGTTCGTACCAATTCTCTACTGTTACAGGGGTTGCATCTAAATTGTATATTTTTGCATTGCGCAACGATAAAATAAATGGCGAATGCGTAGCAATAACAAATTGACAATTTTTATATCTCACAGAATCTTCAATAAGTGTTTTTAATTCAAGCTGAAACTTGGGCGACATACTATTTTCCGGTTCGTCAAGCAGATAAAGTGCATTCTTTTCAATTTGGTTATCGAAAAACATCAGGGCGTTTTCTCCGTTCGAAAACTGTCTTTGCATTTCTCCTGCTCGAGAGCGGACAAATTGCTTGGCTGATTTTCTTCGTGCTTTGTTGAAAAGTTTTAATTTATCTATCTCATTTTGAACGTCATCGCTTTCAAAATCAATATGAACTCCATCCGGATAAAAATGTTTATATCCTTTTTCTGAAGAATTTACATCACCATAGAATTGTCTTTCAACTTGTTTCAGATGTTTAACTCCTTTATTCTCTTCTCGAACGGTTAATATACGGTCAAAAATATCATCTGATGATAAAAACTTTTTACTCAGCGGATTTTCATTATATACAGATTTACAATGATTGATGTAATATTCAAAACCATCTGTTTGAAGATATTCCTTGAAACGAACGGCTTCTGTTTTTTCAGATATAATGTTTAAAAGAGTAGTTTTCCCTGAACCATTACCGCCATAAAGAATTGTAATGTCTTCAAAATCTATTTGCTCTATTCTTTGACCTGTAAAATTGAGATTAAAAAGTCCTAACGGATAATATTCGTCAGGAGTGCATCGGTCATATAGTCCTACGACATCCCTTGTTAATTCTGCTTGATAGACATTTTCGTTCAATAATTTAAATTGCTTCAGAAAAATCATATTTTTGATTTGCTATTGATAAAGATTATTCATTTTCCGAACCGTTACCGCCACTTCATCACGAAACCAATGGTAATGCGCACGATGTATCCGTTATTCGCAAGTTAAATATCAACCTTTTATCACTGCCAACGGACTAAGTTCCATCTTTATTTTTACCAAGTCGCTTTGGAACGCCATCACTTGTGCAATATCTTTGTACGCCGACGAAGCTTCTTCCAAGTCCGATTTTCCACGTATGGAGTGAATAATACCAAGTTCATCAAGTTTACGTTTTTCCTCGTCAAGATTAAGATTGCGAATAGCGGCGGTGCGGCTCATCACACGTCCCGCCCCGTGCGAGCAACTCATAAAACTTTCGGGATTACCCAATCCTTCAACGATATACGATTTCGTTCCCTGCGAACCGGGTATAATGCCTGTTTCACCTTCTTTCGCTGATGTTGCGCCCTTGCGGTGTACGATGACTTTCGTGTTGAAATGTGTCTCCCATGCGGCATAGTTGTGAGCAATATTTATCATCGGTTCATATTCTACGTTGGCAAGTGTTGCTGAAATGACCTGTTGAATGCGTATCATCATAAGTTTACGGTTTGCCAACGCAAACTCGGTGCAATACTGCATTTCTTTGTAATAAACATGTGCTTCATTGGTTTCGAAAGGCAGAAATGCCAAATCTGTTTTGGGGTCGATAGAAGAATAATAGAGTTCGTTGAGTTTTCTTGCTGCTTTGTTATAGTATTCAGCTACCTGCAACCCGAAATTCCGGCTGCCGGAATGTACCATAAGCCAAAGAAATCCATCGCCGGAACGTTGTAGTTCAATAAAATGGTTACCGCCCCCGAGTGTGCCGATCTGTTTCAAAGCGGCTATATATTGGCGTTTTACAACCACCATTTCATCAAGGTTGTAGCCTTGAGGCATTAGCGACTCATCCTGCAATTCCTTGTGGTGGTCGAACCCGAGCGGAACAAGTTCGCGGATGCATGCCATGATTTGTGTCAACTGTTTACGTTCCAACCCAACGGCTTCAATATTGGTCTTCACGGCACACATTCCGCAGCCGATATCCACGCCCACAGCATTGGGTACAATGGCGTTCTTAGTCGCCAGCACTCCGCCGATAGGCATTCCGTAACCCTGATGCGTATCTGGCATCAAACAAATATGACGGAATGCAAAAGGCAGATTGGCAAGATTGAGTGCCTGCTTTACAGCCCCTTCTTCAGGCTCGTCAAGCCACAGTTTTATGGGGATTTTTTCGGTAGAAATAACTCTTTGCATAAATTACTTTTTTTAGTTAATTTTCCATTCTCACTTTTATAAACAGGATTATCATGACTTACTGTAATAGATGTTAAGCCTGTACACCACCAAAAAGCAGATTCTCCAAGTTCGGAAAGCATAATCAGTCCTTTTTTATGCTCTAAAGGTAATAAATAATAGGCAGATTGCAAAATAATAGGCGCCTATGATTTTTAGGTCTGTTTTTCAGTGCCCTCGCAAAGCGCAGCTCGGGGTGGCAATCCCCAATATCCCCAAAATCCCCAATATCCCCAATATCCCCAATCTCGAAAATCCTGAAAATCTCAATGAAATCCCGGTTCAGACACCTATGTCCGACATACACGTTGATAATACATCTGCATGAAAGTTATTTGTTACTTTGGAATCAATTATCTGAATATCTTATTAAATTACAGAAAACTGAAAAAGCTAAAAGGAACAAAGTAAAATTAATTGTTTTTAAATTATGAGAACATCTATTAAATTCAAATTCATGCCTTCAAAAGTGAAAGGGAAAGAAGGCGTTATCTGTCTGCAACTGATTCACAATCGGAAAATAAAATTGTTCAGAACCCGGTTTCGACTTTTCCCTGCCGAATGGAACAGTGACAAAGAGACCATCATTTTTGGAAATTCGAGAACGGAGCGACAAACTCATTTACTGTCTGTGAAAACAGGCATGGCAGCCGAATTGAAAAGACTCGACGAATTGATTCGTTTGCTTGAACAAAAAGGTGAATATACGGTCGATGAGCTGACCGAGTTATATATTAGCAACTCTTTCAACGGCTACCTTTTCCCATTTACGGATTATACGGTAAAAATCCTTAAAGAGAACAATCGCCGAAAAACCGCAAGTATTTTTATTACCGCCAAATCAAGTTTTGAACGATTTCGTGCAGGACGGGATGTTTTACTGGAAAAAATAGACAACGACCTTATGTTGAAATATGAAACATGGTTGAAAAATTCGGGGTTAATGAAAAATACCATATCTTGCTATATGAGAACTTTACGCTCTGTTTACAATCAAGCGGTAAAACGAGGATTGGCTACTCAAAAGAATCCTTTCGTCAATATTTTTACAAGAAATGACAAAACGGTCAAACGTGCTGTGGATGAGGAAATTTTTATAAGAATCAAAAATTTAGATTTGACTTCATACAAAGAATTGACATTATCCCGCGACCTGTTTATGTTCAGTTTTTATATGCGGGGAATATCATTTATTGATATGGCTAATCTTCGTAAATGTAACTTGAAAGACGGTTATATCATTTATGCCCGCAGTAAAACCAAACAAATGCTGACTGTCAAGGTCGAGCCCTGCATGATGGAAATTATTTCCAAATACGAATCGCAAACAATAGATGATTATTTGTTGCCTGTTTACACCGCTCAAAATCGCGATAATACAAGCCAACTACGCACCCACAATAAACGTCTGAAACGTATTTCCGAAATACTCAGGTTGGAAAAATCACTGAGTTCTTATGTCAGTCGGCATTCATGGGCAACAATAGCTCTTCGCAAAGGGGTTCCCGTCGAGGTTATCAGCGAAAGTATGGGACACGAAAACGAGACCACTACCCGGATATATTTGGCTTCGTTAGGACAATCTGTCGTTGATGAGGCAAATGCAGATATTATCTCATTAATTTAATAATTCCACTTTTTACTAAGAAGTGGAATTGGTGTATTAAATTTTTTTTGCAAAAATATTAAACATTTATGAATCTTGCAAATAAAAATGAGGAAATATTAATATAATTTACAAATAACGAAAGAAATTTGTGTGTATGTTATCAATATTGAAAATGTTTAATTCAATATTTAATTGTTTTCGGTTCTTACTAACTTTTTTTTTAACTTATATTATTGATTATCATAGAGTAAATTATTATAAAAAAATGATAAGGAAAAAATGTTTTACTCTTTGTTTAAGATTTTGTTTAACTACATGTTCTTAAATTAAATATATAGCTAATATATAATAAATTTCAAATAGTGTGATTTTTGATACCACTTCTTAGTAAGAGGTGGAACAGATGTAATAGTATGATATAAATTTTAAAGTCTGAATGAAGGAGCAGACGTAAATCAAAAAAATGGCGGTAGAATTTAAACAATGTCCAAACGGACACTATTATCAGGGAGTTAGTTGCCCTTATTGTAAAGCTAATAGTGGAAATGCAGGAAATAAAACTGCTAAGACAGAAGCTTTTGTTGACAATGATTTTGAAAACAGTCCAATAAGCACAGAAATGCAATATGACGGAGAAAAGAGAGATACCGTATTTGCCGGACAGGAACCGTTTGGCAATAATTCGGGTAGAAACATATCGCCTGCAAACCGTACTGTTTTTGGCGATGAAAACGAAATTGAAATAACATCAACCGGACAAAGGATAGAGAAGAAAATATATCGCGAAAGCCGAAAATTAGTTGGTTGGTTGGTTACTTATTCTTTGGATACAATGGGGACTGATTATAAACTCTATGAAGGCAGAAACATTATTGGTCACGATTCTAAGGATTGTAATATTGTGGTAAATGATAATATGATGTCGAGCAAGCACGCAACTTTGCTGTTTCGAGCTAACAAATATTCGATTACCGACAACCAATCTTCACATGGAACCTTTGTTAATGACGAAGATATTGAACTTGCACCTCGTCATCTTAATGACGGCGATATGATTCGTATGGGTGAAACAATATTCAGATTCAGAACTTCTTTGTAATAATGTAATTGTGTTTTTTTATGACTGCCACTGTTTTTCAAAAAGATGTGATAGGTAATGTGTGTTCGGAACAGGAAGACAGCCATAATATTTTAAATACTCCCAATGGCGATGTGTTTGTGGTATGCGATGGTATGGGTGGGCACGCAGGCGGTAAAAAGGCTTCTTCTCTTGCGGTAGAAAGTATTACTGAATATCTGAAAAGGGAAGAATATGCAAACCCATTACAAGCGCTTATGGACGCATTACAGTTTGCCAATATGCAGATACTGGGCTATGCCAGCCAAAACATCGAATTTAAAGGTATGGGAACAACCGCTTGTATCTTACTATTGAAAGCCGATAATGCATACATAGCACACGTGGGCGATAGCCGGATTTATCTCTATTTGGGCGAAGAAAAGCAACTGCATCGCATAACCAAAGATCATTCTTATGTGCAAACATTGGTAGATGCCGGCGAGATAACAGACGAGGAGGCTGAACATCACCCGAATAAAAACCGAATTCTTAAAGCATTGGGTATAAAACCCGAATTACTGCCCTCTTTCAACTATCAGGATAGAGCTGTATTGCCCAAAAAAGGCGATGTGTTTCTTATCTGTAGCGATGGATTGAATAGCATGATTTCGGACGGTACGATAAAAAGAGTTTTATCGGGTGAGGGTACCCTTGAACAAAAAGGAGATATGCTTATAAACCTTGCTTTAGAAGGCGAAAACGGATATCCCGGCGGACAGGATAATATTACCGTGGAGTTGATACAGATAGAAAACAGTGTGCACAAAAAGAGTGAGTTCACAAGTTTTAATCCAATAAGTAAAAATCCAATAAGCAGGACTCAAGAGCTTGATGCAAATTCGGGGAAGCTTATGATTATTATGAAATGGGTAGCAGCGGCGTTTGTCTTGGTGATGGTTGTATTTGTTGGTGGTTTATATTTTTATGGGAATTATAATAAAAATATTGAGCTTAAACCATTAATAAGCGAAAGAGATAAAATGCAAAAAGAATTCGATACTACAAATGATAGTTTGAATGATATAATGCGTTGGCAAACTACATTAGAAAAAAGCAAAGAATATGCTGAATCAAGTGGGGCTCCGGGTGGCTATGATCAAGAAAAATACCGAGCGAATAGTGACAATATATTGATTCTTGAAAAAGATTCTACTGTATATAAGGGTAATTTAGACTCAATAAAAAGCCGTATATCGAATATTGAAAGAAGACCTTTTTATAAATTTTTACTACCAAGAAAAAATGAAAGTAATAATAATAGGAAGAGGTCAAAAAAATGATATTTTAATAGATGATGACCAAGTGAGTCACAATCATTTGCAAATAGTGCAAGACAATTATGGCAATTGTTCGGCAGTAGATTTAGGCTCTACCAATGGAACATTTGTCAATGGACAACGCATAAAAAGTGAAGTTCGCCTACAAGCAAATGATGTTGTAAGAATTGGGAATACTGTATTGCCTTGGCAAAGTTATTTTAACCAAACTTTCCCATTCTCAGGGAATAATCCGGAATCGAATCCGATATCTAAACGCACAATTTGGTATATTGCAACGGTTGTAGCATTCGTACTATTAGTCAGTGGAAGTATTATAGTCACAAAAGTGTTCTACATTAAAAAACAGGAAAAAACAGAAGCCGAGAACAGAGCAAAAATTGAAAGACTTCAACAGGAAACAAAACAAAAAGAAGCAGAAACAAAACGACTTCAAGACGAAGCAGACGAACTTTTGCGTAAAGCATTGGTTTCTCAACGTGATAAAGAAAAGAGTCATGCAGAACAATCACAGCAAATAGCAAATATCGCAAAAGGTGAAGCAGCAAAAGCTAAAGCTGAAATGGAAAAAGCAAAAACAGAACAGCAAAAAACTGAAAAAAAATTAAATGATAAAATAGTTGACTTACAAAAACAACTTAAGGGTACACAAAAAGAGATAAAAACAAAAAATAAGAACGATAGCGAGGATGTAATACCGGTAAAACAATCGGTACAAGTTGCTAAACCGGAATTAACAATAAAAGCAGAAACAGAAACACTCAGTCAAGATAAGCAAGCTAACAGATCGAAAATGGAAAACACAAATGAAAGCGATAATGATCCCATATCAAATGCACACAAGGCAATGGAAGATAATTATCATAGATTAACTTACTATTTCAAGGAAAAAGACTTTAAAAACGTTTGTGACCAACTCGGTTATAATTCAAAAAATGCAAAAAGCGCAAAGCAAGTCTTAGATGATAAGTTTGAAGCTGCAAGCCGGATAAATGAGTTGCAAAAGATAATTCGGAAAATAAACGAATATTGTAAAGAAAACAATATTTCTATATTACAAACTGATACAACGAAAAAACAATGAACGATTTACCTATAATACCGCTTTATCATGTCGAGCGATTAATTGCCGAAGGAGGCACTGCAAAGGTTTATAGGGGAATAGATCTTCGCAGCGGTTATCTTGTGGCTATCAAAGAGTTGAAGATAAGACATTTCAAAAACCAAATCATACGTAACAAGTTCAAAGAGGTAGAGGCGCAAATGTACTTGTATATGCGACACCCAAACATTCCAAAATTGGTAGATTTTATCGACTTGCAAGAAAGAGGATTGCTGTATATAATAATGGAGTTCATTGAAGGTAGAACTTTGGAACAATACATCTACCGCGAAATAGGACTTATACCCGAAGAAAAGGCGTTGCAACTGTTTTTGGAAATACTTGATACTGTTGCATATTTACATAATGTTAAAATCCCGGCATTAAATATTAATGGTATTCTGCATTTGGATATAAAGTCGAATAATATAATGTTACAACCCAATGGCAAAATCAAATTGATTGATTTGGGCATTGCTTCGCGAATGAGCGAGGCAAGTGATAATACCGGTTTCGGTACGCCTGCTTATATGCCGCCCGAACAATCGGAAATGGGGAAATATGGTCGATATACCGATGTTTTTGCCTTGGGCATTATGCTGTTTGAAATGCTGACAGGAACACTACCATTCAATTCGCAAAATCCAAATGCAAGACAGGCAAATGAAGAAATCAAACATAAAATCAAATACAATCCAACGCCCAAAATGAAACAGTTTTATCCGAAAATCAATCCCGATTTACAATTTATTGTAGAACGCGCATTAGCTAAAAATCCTGCCGGCAGGTATCAGTCGTGCGAAGAATTTCAGAATGTCATCAAGAATTATATGTCGTATAGAGCAAAATTAAGGTATGGCTAAAAATAATGTACAAGGTTTTAGAGAATTACAATCCGGCACAAAATTATGTAACGGAAAATACACCATCGGGAAAAAAATAGGCGAAGGTGGTTTTGGTATAACCTATAAAGCTGTACAGAGTGGTTTGGGAAGAACAGTGTGTATCAAAGAATACTTCCCTGCGGGGGAATGCATTCGCAATACACATGCAAAAAGCATTCATTTGCTGGGAATGAGTTCAACGGCTTTTGAGAAATACCGACGAGCATTTTTAAAAGAAGCAAAGACGCTTGCCATGCTGAAACACCCTAATATTGTTGAAGTTATTGACATGTTCAATGAAAACAACACTTCGTATATGGTTATGACTTTTATTGAAGGACAAAATTTGCAGTCATTTGTTGAAAAGCAGGGCAAACTTTCATACCCTGAAGCAGTGAATTATATTGCTCAACTTGCAAATGCAGTCGGTTATATACACAGCAAGAATATTTATCATCGCGACATTAAACCGGAAAATGTGATCATCACGCCTGATAAAAATGCAATTCTTATTGATTTTGGTTCAGCTCGCAATATTGATCAAATTAAATATACGGCAATTCAACGCAGCGCTCATTATGCGCCTATAGAGCAATATAATGCTAATAGTCCTAAAGGAAATTATACTGATATTTATTCTATTGGCGCTACTTTCTACTTTGCTGTAACCGGCATGGAACCATTGGATGCAACAGAGCGTTTGAGTGAAAATAAAAAGATGCCCGAACCCAAGGAGTTGAATCCTGCAATACCCAACGAGGCAAACCGAACTATACTGAAAGCTATGCAAATTAAACCGGAAAACCGCCACCAGAATATAGAGGAGTTTATGGACGATTTGCTCAATATAAAACCTTCTATTCTCATTAATGAAACTATTGGTGGAATTACCGTTATTCAGAAAGGTCGTAAATGGCTGTGGATGTTATTAATATTTTTGGTTATCAGCGGAGGTATTTTTGGATTTATTATAAAAAGCAACAAAGAAAAAGAAAAGAAAATTATTTTACAGCAGGAAATTATTACCGAAACAAAAACAGTTAATGATTTTATCGGGTCTGATACTGTTTATTATAGGCTTAATAATTTGAGCTATCATTTGTTTAGAGATTGTGAAAATTTAGGTATGAATCCCGTTAGAGGCAGCGTTCAACAAGCATTTGAAAACAACGTAACGAAACTTTGCACGACTTGCGTAAATCGCATGACGGAATTTAGGCATAATTGTGGTGAAGCTATCGATTTCAAAAGACTGGCAGATGATCTTAATGATGTAAAATATTATAATATGGCGTTGGATTGGTGTAATAAAGCTTTACAAATGCGTCCCGACAATACAAGAATGATCGAATTAAAACAACAAATGAAAAAGAGTAAATAATAACAACAGATTATTGAAGGAATATAACAATATGAAACAGAATCATTTTATTAATCTAAAAATATATTGAATATGAAGACTATTATTAAAGTTGGACGCAGTGCAGGCAATGACATTGTTATCAACGATCCGAATGTGTCAGGGTTTCATTGTCAATTTAGAATGGACGAATCCGGTATTTGTTATGTGCAGGATTTAAATTCGTTAAACGGTACTTTTGTAAACGGTGTTCGACGAAGCGACGAAATCAATTTAAATCAGTCCGACATTGTTCGTATCGGCAACACAACATTGCCTTGGCAAACGTATATCCCCAAGACTATTGGTGGTGGTAATAATTATCCGGAAAGAAAAGTTATCGGTAATGGAATTAAACCAAATAATTTTTTGGTTTGGGCAATTTTGACTACAATCTTCTGTTTTTTTCCGTTTGGTATTGTTTCAATCATTTATGCTTCGAAAGTAGATGCTCTTTGGAATGTAAATGATCAGAAAGGAGCAACAGAAGCAGCTCGCAAAGCGCAATTTTGGTTTTGGTGGAGCTTTGGAGTTGGAGTGGCTTTCTGGCTGTTTTGGTTTTTTTATTTTGTTTTAATATCAGGACCAATATTTGGCAAATATTTATAAAAATAAAAAAGCCGGTGCGATTTTGTTGATTGTTGCAGGCGCAGTCATACTGTATTTTTTCAATCCTGAAAAAACAGTATGGCTGCCTAAATGTCCATTCTATTTGCTTACTGGTTTTCGCTGCCCCGCTTGCGGGACACAGCGAGCGATTTATAACCTGTTGCATTTCAACATACGGAAAGCATTTAGTTTCAATCCTTTTATGCTGATTTCCGTGCCTTATGCCACAACGCTGGTCGTAGTTACTTGGCTTGACCCAAATAGAAAAACAGGAAAAATGAAAAAAATTTGTTACAACCCGATTACTATTTATATTTATTTGATATTGATGGTTTTATGGTGGATTATTAGAAATATTATAAAAATGTAAATCACTAAAATTATATTTAATTCTTTATTATAATTTAATACAATGAAAAGAAAAAATTATTATTTTTTGATAGTGTTATTATTTTGCGCTTTGGTAAGTTGTGGAGGAAAAAAAGAAAAAACGGTTAATGTAGACCTCTTGATTTGCGAGTCTCTCCAAGGCAACAGATTAACAGAACAACAAATGAAAATACTTGTTCCTTTTGAAAAGGACAGTATCAGATATTTACCGCAAGGAAATGTTTTAAACAGCAAAGACACAATATGTTATTCGAAAAAAAAGACATGGCGGGATAAATTGAATTTTTTGCAAAAGCCCCTCTTTTCCGAACAGGAACTTATTCGCACTCACCTTAAAGGAATTAACTTATCTTTTCTTTCATTGGATAATCCTTTGTCTGAAAATGATGTAAACAGTTATATTAACAATTATGAATTTGTTTTGGGTTTCAGTCCCGAACAGCCCCAAAATCCTTCGCCTTACTTGTTCAAGATTTTCACGACAACCGAGGAGGTTTTATCGTATATTAAAGGGGTGGTAATTGTTAATAATCCCGAAGCAAAGGTTTTGCTTGTCTATAACCCTCCGAAAGTCAGCGATGTAACTTCCGACAGTATTATTTCCGATATAGTGAATAAAACAAAAGATGGAGGTATAAAACAGGGAACCGGTATTATAAAACCACCCGATAAAAAATCGGATAATAAAACTGTTACACAATTGAACAACCTCCTCAATAAAATTACAAATTCCGATATTGATGCAATAGATGAAATCAGAAGAACTGTAGGTAACAATATAAGGGTCGATGGGGCGTCCAATATCAACAATGTACAGCAACTGATTATAGATGTTTCTAATGGGAATTATTATAAAGTTACTAAAGTAAATAGAGACGCCAACGGCAAAATAATTTCAATCTCTGTAAGTAAATAGTTTATGCATAAAGTAATATTTAAAACAGCGCTTTCAGGCTTGATTGCAATAACTCTTTTTTCTTGCGATCACAAAAATTCGGGAAACAATACCCAGGACGAACTTGTTATTTCACATCCCGGAAATGACAGTATTGCGAAAAAAGAACCGATGGGTGTACCGCAAATTCCAGAAATTGTAAATATTACAAAATCACCGGATAAATTAACGAAACAAGTTAATACTTATACAGTTACTTTAACGACCGAAGGGGTAAAAGTAAAGCCGGAAGACACGGAATTTTCGTTGAACGGAAAAGATTGGCAAAAATCGGGTGAGTTTCAGAATCTTCCGGGTGGGGAATACACTTTTTATGCGCGCAATAAGCGAGATAAATCGTTACAATCTCAAAAAAAGATGAATTTTGAATGTTTTGTTGATGTTCCAGTGCCTACAATCCCGCAATTAAACGAACTGCTTAAACAAATAGCAGATGGCGATGACAAAGCAATAGATGAATTTCGGAAATTCGGGAAGAATTTGCCTGTACGCGGCGTTGCCAATATCAACAATATAGAGCAACTTGTTATAGATGCCTGTACGAACGAGGTGATTTATGTTGTGCAAAAAATCAATACCGATGCAAACGGAAATCTTGCGACAATTTTAATAAGTAAAAAATAAAAAATATCAAAATGAAACAGTTAATTATATTGTTTATAAGCGTCTTGTTTTCGGTAAATTCTTATGCCAAAGACCTGCATTTTATCTATATCAGGTTAGACAATTCGATGGATACCGAAATATTAAAAGCGCAAATCGAAAAATTGATAGCCGGTTTATCCGACAACGACTTTGTTGTGTTTTACAGCAATGAAAATACAACAATGGATAAGCAATCTTGGGACCAAGATAAGTTATTTGGGTTGATCAGTAGTCAAAATTCATATCGGGCAATTTCCATTCCCGACGAACTTGAAAATATTTCAGTCCCTCTCGAAAAACATCTACAGAGAGAATCTTACAGCTCTGTTTATTTCGACTGTTTTGTCGGCAACGTTTTTATTGATAATGATTTTCAAAATACGTTACTCGCAAGAATGTTGATTGTCAATAGTTTAATACAATCGAAATATAATATTTTGTTACAATATTACCCTTGCGGCGCTACTTACAATCAAGATAAAATAAAATTCAATCCTGAATATAATATTAATATAAAAACAAAAATAATTTCGTCTTTATGAAAAATAAATATACATTATTTGTTTCTGTGTGCTTGTTAATCTGCGGATTATCTTCGGCGCAAAAGTTGCCCAAACAATGTAAAGTTTCTATACCTGAATATATTGCGAATACCGGCAATGTTCAGCCCGACTGGGCAATTTCTCAAAAATGGCAGGACTGGGTGGTTGCAAAAATTAAAAGCAATGATTTTGGCAAGCCAAACACAATTGTTTGGAAAGTTTACAGCGACCGTGCCAACAACAAAGCTTATACAGAGCCAAACGCTTCTTCTTCCGTACTTTCCACGCTTGGATTTATGCAACAACTGAATGTCGCAGACATTCAGAACGGTTTTGCTCTGGTGTATAAATCATTTTATGCCGGTTTGGAAATAGCAAAAGATGCGCAATGCTTCGGTTGGATTCCGGTCGATAATTTGCTGTTATGGGAAGAATGTCCCCAAACTCACAGTAAAATTTATCAAAAAGCCTTGGTTGTACATGATCCGGCAAAACATGGTTCTATCGCCGAAAAAAATCCGCCATTTTATTGGGGACCCGATAAAAAAGCAGAAGTGAATCCAAATCAAAGAGCAAAAGACCTTGAAATTTTTTTTGTTATGAAAACAGCGGAATTTGGCGATTCAAAGTTTTATCTTTTATCAAGAAGTATGTTAATCGGAGGCAACGAACAAACGGTATATGGGTGGATGCCGGAGGAATACATTACCGAATGGAACCAGCGATTGCTAATTGAACCTACACACGTATCAGCAAACGTTGAATACTATAAAAGTAAAAACATTTATCCGACCATTTTTTACGACTTGGACGATGCCCGTCAACTATGGACAAATGAAGTAACACAAAATCCGTTATGGCAGTATCGTGATTTTAATACCAAAAGAATGCACGAATATGCAATGCGATTTCCAATTCTCGCAAAAGGAGAAATTGCTGCCGATATTTACAGCGTGGCTTCTATTTCTTCAATCTCGTCCCAAAAGATTGATCCTGAATTTCTGAAAAGAATTGAATTGTTGAGACAGGCAAAAGACAATATCAATGTGATTTTTGTAATTGACGCCACTTCTTCAATGAAATCCTTCTTTCCATCGGTTGCCAATGCTTTGTCAACGATTATGAAAGGAGATTTTAAATATCCAATGAAAACAGGAGTCGTGCTTTACAAAAATTACAACGACCGTGATAAAGTTACATATAAAAAACTGACCGAGAAAATAGATGAAGTTTCTTCTTTTGTTGCTCTGAATCAACAAACCATTGCAAATTCCGAGACAGACGACTATGCAGCGATGTTCCCGGGATTGCAAACGGCGCTAGACACGCGAGCAATGGGTTACGAAAGCGATCAAACCAATTTTATCATTCTGATTGGCGATGCAGCCAATAACCGCACCGACCCCGATGGAGTGACATGGCAAGAGAATGTTGCAAAATTATCGCAAAAAATGTTTGATAACAGAATAAACTTCCTTGCTTATCAGGTCAATCATGCCGGTTCTACCGCTTACGATGATTTTGCCATACAGATAGGAAAACTGCAAAAAGGATTGGCAGATAAAGTAAAAGATAAAATCGGAAGCGGAGATTTGGAATATAAACTGCAAACCAACCGTTTGTATGTTTTAGCAAGAACCGGCAACAGCGATGAATTACCGGTTTACGATTCGTACAAATATGCGGATTCAGGTCAATCGGAAGCAACCGATGAATTACAACAATTAATTATCGATAATATTTCCAAATTTCAGAATTTTGTTTTCAATCAACTTTCAGTGTTAGAAGCAAACAATGCAACTACTTCTGCCGGAGGAACAGGATCCCTTATAGAACAAAAATTGGCAGAAGTTTTACGGTTGTACGGCTGGAACGAAACCGATATTAACCAATACATTGCGTATTTGAAAGACGGCGGGTTTACTAAATTTATCGGATATGCGACTGTAAAAACGAATAATTCACCATATAAACTTTTCGATTTTGTGTTGTTTTTCTCACAAAACGAATTGGAAGAACTCATTCAACAACTCAATAAAATCAATGAGTCGTATGTAGTTTCCGATGCAAAAGCATTTCAGGATGTAATTATTAGAATGGGTCAGGCAATGCTTGGTCAGTTTAGCGAAGATGAAATCCGGAAAATGGATATGGACAAACTTCTCGGACAAATCTACGGAATACCTGTTCCGATGAATCTATGCGGACTTGATATTATAAAAATTCCCAATATGGATAAAGACGCTTTGAAAGATTATATTACTGTGTTTAAAAATAAACTTGAACAATTAAAGCAAATCAATGCTAACAGTAATTATGACGGGCGTTTTCAAAGAAACGGAATTACTTATTATTGGATTCCGATGGACAATATGCCGGGTGTTTATGATGATTGTGATAAGATAAAATTCAATAAATAAAGGTGGAAAATTATTTTGAAATAAAAAACTTAAAATGTTCGTATGAATGCAAGGCAACAAATCCGAAAGTTGTCTTGCAGGCTGACGAATTAACTATCCCCAAAGGCGAAATGGTTTTTATTGTCGGACAATCGGGCTGTGGAAAAAGTACCATTCTGGAAACTTTGGGGCTGATGAATAACACGATTCAGTCTGCCGGAAAATTTACAATTTTTCCCGAAGAAGGCAAAGAAATTGAAGTAACAGATGTCTGGCAACGGAAAAACAATATTTTGTCGGACATTCGCAAGAAATATTTCAGCTTCATTTTTCAACAAACCAATTTGATGCATAATTTCTCTATTTGGGAAAATGCTGTTATTCCGCAACTAATTAAAGGTGGCGACAAAAAATACGACGATACATTAAAGCAGGTTGGATTGCAACAAATTATAGACGAAAAAAAGGAAAATGTAGGGGAACTGTCCGGCGGTCAGCAACAGCGCCTTGCCTTTGTGCGGGCGTTTATGCCGAATTTCAATATCATTTTCGGCGATGAACCCACAGGAAACCTCGACCCGGTTAATGCCGATAATCTGATGAAAATCGTTGCCGATGAAATTCATAAAGGTACTGATAAAACGGCGATTATTGTTTCTCATTCGCCCGAACTGTCCGTAAAATATGCCGACCGTATTATTAAAATTCATAAGGAAGAATTGCAACAGGGTGATACTTTCGGAAAAATTGACCGCGACAGTATTTACGAAAAACGAAATAAAGATTGGTATCACAACGAAACATTCGTTTCGGATAACGACTTAAAAACCATGATACAATGAGAACCGAAAAATATACGGATATATTTGTAATCCGGGAATTTATGTCCATTGTCGGCAAGGCTTGGAAAAACTTTTGGATATTGTTTTTCGTATTTGCAATCACCATTTTTGCTTTGGAATTTAGTCGCAGCGGAGTGAAATTTTTATCTTATAAAATGAGCGACCCGTTCATCAATTGGATTGATGTGAAAGAACAACCCAATTTCGAACAATTTATGAACGAATCAAATAACTTGAAAGATACATTCAACATTTCAACTATTGAGGCAAATAATTATATTTTGGAATATGCTTTCACAAAAGATTACGGAATGAAACGAGTGGAAGGGCGTACCATTTCTTACAAAAGCGATTTGCTCAAAAAGATTTTGGACGAAGATAATGCAATCGTCGCCCGCCGGCAGCCGATGCAAGGACGTGACTACGGTTGGATTATTACCAAAGACCTGATGACGCGGCTCGGCTACGACGACGAAACACATTATCCGCTGTATATCAAATATACTTTCCCGGGGTCAACCGAAAATCTGAAAAAGTATGGCCTAAAAAACTTCGACGATTATTTTGAAATACCCATTCCGATTATTGCCGTTGTTGAGCAGCTTCCCGATTTACTTGATTTTATCGCTCCAACCTATTTTATGGAACAAAATACAAGCGGAAGCAAACCGTTTATTGTCCCCAACCACGAGAACTATTTTCACGACTTGTATTTAGTTGCCGAAAATCCGGACAAAGATTTTACAAGCCGGTTGAAAAAGGAGTTTAACAATGCAGGTTTGCAATATGATGATATTTTTGCTGAGCCCGACAGCGTTAAAAACTTGTTACGTCCCGCTGTTGAATACAGAATTATCATTCGAGATACGGTATATCAAGCACTGAATAAGGTGGTTTCCGATATTTGTGACAAAGAAAAAGACGTATATCGCACTTATGATTGGAATTTTGATAAAGGTTTCCAATTGCGACCCAATTATTTGTCGTTTATGTTTGAAGACCTGTCCAAAGTAAAAGTGTTTTCGCTTTGGGCAAAAGAAAATTACGGCATCCGGATAGATATGGCGCAAATTGAAGCAAAAGAGAACTTCAACACATTCAATCTTTTGGCTTCAATGCTCTGTTTGTTTATTTCCATCATTGCGATTGTCTTTGTTGCAATTTTCCTCTATTTCCTGATTGACTCGCATTTCCGCAAAATTTCTAAAAATCTGGGAACAATTATGGCTTTCGGCTTGGCAAACAAACAAATCATACGCATTTATCTTTCGGTCTTTTTGCTGATGATTCTTGCAAGCTTGCTTGCTGTTATCGCAGTTCTCGGCATCGCTGAAATATTGTTCAACACGTTGAAATGGTGGCAGTATGAAGGCAAGATGCCTCATTTTTCGCTCCGGGACAGTTGGGTAATAATTACAATTCTTGTCATTCCGCTCATTTCAGCTTTAGCAACGGTTATTTTCTTGCGATTCAAACTCAAAGCCACGCCCGGCGATTTAATTTTTGAAAGAAACTAAGGCAATTATAAATTACGAATTATTATGGATATGACACTGACATACAAAAAAAGAAAAATCAGTAAAGATTTTTATGTAGATAATCCCGTGCAAAATGTGTACCTAACGCCGAAGGCGTTAAATATGGATAGCCCCGTGCAAGCCCTAGGCGCAGCTCGGGGTAACGGGAATCCTCCACTCTTTCAACCCCGTAGCGGGTTGAACTCCTACGGAGTTCCGGTGTGGCAGGTGATATTGCTCTACCCCGAGCTGCGCTTCGCTTGCGAGGGCTTATCCGTATTCAAGACCTACGGTCTTGTTTTTGATAAACAATCGCCGGTTGAACATATTTTAAATCTGTTAAAATTGAACTAATAATAAAATAAATAAGATATGAAACGATTAAAATTTGGATTAATAATTTGTGGCGTTTTGCTGGTGGGTATGGTAAAAGCGGAAAGTAATTGCACTGATACTGTTAGATTCAACACTAATGGTGGCAATAAAATAGATAGTTTAATCATTGAATGCGGCAGCATGATAACTGCTCCAAAGGAGGAGCCGACGAAAGGCTGTTATACTTTTGCGGGCTGGTATTCTGACAGCGAATTGACTACCGTTTGGGATTTTGCAACAAGCACCGTAACACAAGACACAACGCTTTATGCAAAATGGAATATCAAAACTGATACTATTTCGTTTGAAAGTAATGGTGGCAGTAAAATAGACAGTTTAAAAGATGTTGAATGCGGCAGCATGATAACTGCTCCAAAGGAGGAGCCGACGAAAGACTGTTATAGTTTTGCGGGCTGGTATT